>Ga0078894_10004016_pt1 | contig 11208 bp, 8 predicted proteins | sample LauGreSu1BDMLBSD_2_FD_67506 | JGI IMG/M metagenome (GOLD analysis project Ga0078894, IMG submission 67506) | Freshwater lake microbial communities from Lake Michigan, USA - Su13.BD.MLB.SD (version 4) (version 4) | ecosystem: Environmental > Aquatic > Freshwater > Lake | place: Lake Michigan, USA... | reverse complement strand
GGCTGGTCGTCTTCCAGGAGGATCGACCCGTGCTGCAGCCACGCGCCGCCGTCGCGCCACTGTGCGGAGCCGACGAGCTTGGCGCCGTCGACTACTAGCTCGCCGGCGGAGGGCTCTGCGAAGCAGGGCGCGCCGTCGGGGCGGAGTGGGGTGACCGACGCTGGGTGGTGCCCAGCGTCGTCGGCGCGCACGCCCTCGCCACCGCGTGCGCCTCGCGAGGTGCGCGCCGCCTCGTCCACCCGCACTCCCAGGGAGCGCAGGGCGGCGAGGAGGAGCGCATTGACCGCCCGATACGTCTCGCCGAGGGTGCCGGCCGCTGTGGGGGCGGCGACCGCGTAGGTCACCTCGTGGTCGTGCAGCAGCGCCCGCCCGCCGGTCGGGCGGCGGACGAGGTCAATCCCCGACTCCCGCAGCGCGCGCAGGTCGAAGACGCCTCGGCCTCGCTCGTGTCGTCCGAGGGAGAGGGTGGGCCGGGCCCACGCGTAGAGCCGGAGAGTCGCCTCACCGGTGCGTCGCGCGTGGTCGAGGAGCGCCAAGTCGGTGGCCATGTTGGTGAGGCCGTCGCCGGGGCCCGACCTCAGGACGCGCCACGGGAGGGCGCGGAGCGCGGCAAGCGAGGACGCAGACACGTATTGGAATGTACGGGGCTGGGTGAGGGCATGTAGTTTTCCATCGCGCCGACCTCCAGCCGGCCGCGCCGTCCCGTCGTCGTCCCTCCCCCGGTTCGCCGAGGCCCATCGGCCTCGCGAGGACTCCCTCCGTGACGCCTTCCGCGCACCCGCAGCCCGACGTCTTCCTCTCGCGCCACATCGCGCCCTCCGCCGCCGATCAGCAGGCGATGCTCGCGGCGCTCGGCTATCCCTCGCTCGACGCGTTCATCGACGACACGATCCCCGAGAACATCCGGCTTCGGCGTCCGCTCGCCATCCCGGCGGGGACGTCAGAGCAGGAGGCACTCGCCGCCTTCCGCGCGGAGATGAGCGCCAACGAGGTGCGGCGCTCCTTCATCGGGATGGGCTACGCCGACTGCCATACGCCGGCGGTGATCCAGCGCAACATCCTTGAGAACCCGGGGTGGTACACGGCTTACACGCCGTATCAGGCGGAGATCGCACAGGGGCGTCTTGAGGCGCTGCTCAACTACCAGACCGTGGTGAGCGACCTCACCGGGCTCCCGATCGCGAACGCGTCGCTCCTCGACGAGGGGACGGCGGCGGCCGAGGCGGTGACGATGATCCACGGGCTCGTCGGCAAGGACGGGCGTGACGTCTTCCTCATCGCCGACGACTGCCATCCGCAGACGATCGAGGTGGTGACGGCGCGCGCCGAGGCGCGTGGCGTCACGGTGCGGGTGATGGCGTCGGCGGCGATGGTGCCCGATGCGACGACGGCGGGCGTCCTCCTCGCCTATCCCAACACCTTCGGCTCGATCGATGACCACCGCGCGCTCTGCGAGCGGGTGCACGCGGCCGGCGGCCTCGTGATTGTCGCGACGGACCTCCTCGCGCTCACGCTGCTTGCGCCGCCCGGGGAATGGGGCGCCGACGTCGCGGTCGGAAACTCGCAGCGCTTCGGCGTGCCGTACGGCTACGGCGGCCCGCACGCGGCGTTCTTCGCGACGCGGGACGAGTACAAGCGGCAGATTCCCGGGCGCCTGATCGGTGTCTCGCGCGACTCGTCGGGGAAGCCGGCGCTCCGCATGGCGCTCCAGACGCGCGAGCAGCACATCCGCCGCGAGAAGGCCACCTCGAACGTCTGCACCGCGCAGGTGCTCCTCGCCGTGATGGCGGGGATGTACGCCGTCTGGCACGGGCCTGAGGGCCTCGTCCGCATCGCGCGCCGCGTGCATCACCGGGCCGAGGTCTTCGCGACGGGGGCCAAGGCGCTCGGGTACGCTGTCCGGCCAGACGTCTTCTTCGACACCGTGACGGTCGAGGTCGGGGCCAAGCAGGAGGCGATCCTCGCGGCACTCGATCGTGCCGGTATCAATGTGCGGGTCGTCGACGCCACGACGCTCGGTGTCTCGATGGGGGAGAACACCACGGTCGGCGACCTCGACGATCTCCTCACCGCCTTCAACGGCGGCGCCTCGCACGGGATCGATCTCGAGGCGGTCGCGGCGGGCGTCGACGCGCGCTACGACGAGCGGTACGCCCGCACGTCGACCTTCCTCACGCACCCGACCTTCTCCCGCTACCACGCGGAGCACGAGATGCTCCGCTACATGCGGACCCTCGAGTCGCGCGACCTCTCGCTGACGCACTCGATGATCCCGCTCGGCAGCTGCACGATGAAGCTCAACGCGAGCGCCGAGATGTATCCGGTGACCTGGCGTGAGGTCGGCGGGCTCCATCCCTTCGCACCGCGCACGCAGGCGAAGGGCTTCACCTCGATGTTCGGCCGCCTCGAGCGCGCGCTCGCCGAGGTGACCGGCTTCGCCGCGGTCTCGCTGCAGCCGAACGCCGGCTCGCAGGGCGAGTACGCGGGGCTCCTCGTGATCCGCGCGTACCATCGGGCGCGCGGGCAGGGGCACCGCACCATCTGCCTCATCCCGCAGTCCGCGCACGGGACCAACCCCGCCTCGGCGGTGATGGCCGGGATGAGCGTCGTGGTGGTGAAGACCGACGCGCAGGGGAACATCGACGTCGCGGATCTGCGGGCGAAGGCGGAGCAGCACTCGGCCAACCTCGCCGCGCTGATGGTGACCTACCCGAGCACGCACGGCGTGTTCGAGGAGAGCATCAAGGACATCTGTGCCATCATCCACGAGCACGGTGGCCAGGTGTACCTCGATGGCGCGAACATGAACGCGATGGTCGGGCTCTGCCGGCCGGGCGACATCGGGGCGGACGTCTGCCACCTCAATCTCCACAAGACCTTCTGCATCCCGCACGGAGGCGGCGGCCCGGGGATGGGGCCGATCGGCGTGGTGGCACATCTCGCGCCCTACCTGCCGGGCCATGGGGTCGTGACCACCGGCGGCGCGCAGGCCATCGGGGCCGTCTCGGCGGCGCCGTGGGGGAGCGCAAGCATCCTCCCGATCTCGATGATGTACATCGACATGATGGGGGGCGAGGGGCTGACCGAGGCGACCAAGGTCGCGATCCTCAACGCGAACTACGTCGCGCACCGGCTCCGCGGGCACTTCGAGGTGCTCTACAAGGGGAAGAACGGTCGCGTGGCACACGAGTGCATCATCGACACGCGGCCGCTGAAGGTCTCAGCGGGGGTCGAGGTCGAGGACATCGCCAAGCGCCTGATGGATTACGGCTTCCACGCGCCGACCGTGAGCTTCCCTGTCGCGGGGACGCTGATGATCGAGCCGACGGAGTCGGAGTCGAAGGCGGAGCTCGACCGGTTCTGCGACGCGATGATCTCGATCCACGGGGAGATCCAGGACATCGAGCGCGGGGTGCTACCGAAGGACGACAATCCGCTGGTGCACGCGCCGCACACGCTCGAGGTGGTGCTCGATGATGCGTGGGCGCGCGCCTACTCGCGGGAGCGGGCGGCGTTCCCGTTGCCGTGGGTGCGGGCGCGGAAGTTCTGGCCAACGGTGGGCCGCGTCGAGAGCGCGTTCGGCGACCGCAACCTGGTCTGCGCCTGTCCGCCGATCGAGAGCTACGCGTCCTGAGCGAGGCGGCGGAAGCCGGTACGCTGACGGTGCAGCGCTGATCGCGAAGAGCAATCAGCGAACAGCAGACGGGGGCGCCGCGAGTGATCGCGGCGCCCCCGTTGCGCTTCGGGCGTCGGCTCAGTCGTCGGAGCCGCAGCCCCGTGCGCTCACTGCCCCAGGTGCTTCGCGTAGGCGGCGGCGTCCATCAGCTCCGCGACGGCGGCCGCGTCGACCTTCATCTTGATCATCCAGCCGTCACCGTAGGGATCGGTGTTGACGAGCGCCGGCTCGTCGGCGAGCCGCGGGTTCACCTCCACGACCTCGCCCGCGAGGGGGGTGTAGAGCTCAGAGACGGCCTTGACCGCCTCGATGGTGCCGAAGGTCTCGTGGTGCCCGAACGCCTTGCCGGCGGTCGGGAGGTCGAGGAAGACGATGTCGCCGAGCTCGCCCTGCGCGTAGTCGGTGATGCCGACGAGGACGACCGATGGGTCAGCGGTCGGCTTCACGTATTCGTGGTCGGCGGTGTAGCGGAGATCCTGGGGGATCGAGGACACGCGGGGCTCCGAGCGGCGGGTGAGGGATGGTGGTGCGGAGCGAAGGCTAGGGCCGCGTGGCGGAGGGGTCAAGCATCGCCAAGGAGAGCGGGGGCTGCGCACGTCGTGCGCCGGACGCCGCACAACGCGCAACGCGCAACGCGATCAGCGCGCGGCTGCGGCGCGCAGTCGGGTGACGAGCATCGCGATCGCGGCCTCGAGGTCGGCCCGGCTCCCGGCGTTCTCGATCACGACGTCGGCGTACGCGCGCTTCCGCTCGGCGGGCATCTGTGCGGCAATCAGGGCATCGGCCTCCGACGGCGCGATCCCCCGGTCCCGGATGAGGCGGGCGCGGCGGACCGCGACGGGGGCGTCGACGAGGACGATCTCGTCGACCGTGTCCTCGAGCTGTGCCTCGAAGAGCAGTGGAATGTCGCAGATGACCACCGGGGCGCCCGTCGCGGCGAGCTCGGCGGTCCGTGCGGCGCGGCGCGCAGCGATGGCCGGATGCGTGATCGCCTCGAGGGCGGTCCGGTCGGCGGGGTCGGCGAGGATGCGGCGCCGGAGCGCGGCGCGGTCGAGGGTGCCGTCCGCGGCGAGGATGGTCGGCCCCCAGCGTGCCACGATGGCGGCGAGGGCGGGGGTCCCTGGGGCGACGACCTCGCGGGCGAGGGTGTCGCCGTCGATGACCGGAAGCCCCGCGGCGGTGAGCCCGGCGGCGACGGTGGACTTGCCCGCGGCGATGTTCCCGGTGAGGCCGATGACGTGCATAGATGGAAGAAAGGTGGGGGGAGGCGTAACTTCGTGCCATGTACGTGCGCACACGCCGAGTGGGATTCACGCTGTTCGAGATCATCGGCGTCCTCGCAATCATCGGCATCGCCGCGGGGATGGCGGTCTATCGCGTGAACTACTGGCGGTACCGGATGGACGGCAATGCGCGGCTGGTGCAGAACTTCATCATCGCCGCCCAGCAGGTGGCGGTCCGGAAGAACGTGCAGGTGCAGGTGATGCTCGACGCGGACGGCCATCGGCTGCGTCGCATCGAGGATTACAACGCCAACGGCCTGATGGACACCGGGGACACCGCGATGTACCGCCCGCTGCAGGAGCGGGCGCGGTTCGCGGCGCCCGCGAGCACCATCGACGGCGCGACCGCGGCGATCCTCACGGGGCCCGGGGCGCGTGAAACCGGGAACGCGCTCCAGCGCGCCTTCCTCATCTCCCCGTCGGGGCAGTTGCTCCCGGCGTCCGGGAGCGGGGCGGGGGACGTGGTGATGTACCTCGGATCGCCGCGAGGGGTCGCGACCGACGCGCGCGCCGTCGGCGTCATCGGCGCGACGGGGCGCACGGTGTTCTACTCCAACGCGGGGGGCTCGTGGCGGAAGGTCGATTGAGCCGCGGCCGGCCCCGGCGCGGGATGAGCCTCATCGAGGTCCTCTTCGCCATCGTCATCCTGCTGACCGTGCTCCTCGCGATGACGCAGTTCGGCCGACAGTTCGTGAAGGCGGAGGGGCAGGCACGGTGGGTCGCGCTCGCGAGCGACCTCGCCGCGGCGCGGCTCGAACTCATCCGCGCCCACGACGACTATCGCACGCTGAGCCGGTACGCGGGGACCGAGACCTCCGCGTCCGCGACCGCGCAGCCGACGATGGCGCACGCGCCGGGGTTCAGCCGGACCACCGCGGTGACGCGGGATTCCTCCGCCGCGAAGGACCAAACCCGGGTGACGGTCACCGTCTTCGGTGGCGGGTTGGCCGCGCCGCTGGTCAAGTCGATGCTCCTGGCGGCCCCGTGACGAGGCAGCGCCTGCCGAAGGGGCTCACCCTGATCGAGATCCTGATCGCGATGACGCTGACCGTCGCCGTCTTCGCCATCACGCTCCCCTTCCTCAAGAGCCAGACCGAGGCGATCGGGCGCGGCGCGAGCCGGATGGATGCTGACCAGGTGGCGCGGTACGCCGTCACGGTGATCGACCGAGACCTACGGCGGGCGAGCGCCGACTCGGGGCAGCCCCTCCTCGTGCTCGCGGCGCCCCGGGCGATCGTCTTCACCGCCGACCTCCTCGCGGCGGATGCGAACGGCGTGGACGCGGTGGATATCGACCTCAACCTCTCGGCGACCGCCACCACCTCGTGGCGCGTGGCGAACGCCACCACCCTGCCCACGACCGCCCGGTCCTTCCCCACGCGGGATTACCTCGACCGCCGTGGGGCGGTCAGCGGGCGGGAGACAATCAGCTACTGGCTCTCGCCCGACACCGTCGCTGGCCGGACCGATCTCTTCGTCCTCTGGCGCCGGGTGAACGCCGGCGATTCCACCGCCGTCGTGCGGGAGCTGCTCCTGCCGACGGACACTGCCTTCTTCGCGTACGAGCGGCCGGATACGGTGACGACTGGTGGCGTCCTCGGGCGCGGGCTCCGCGCGATCGCCCGGGCGCGGTTACCGCTCTACTGGGATTCACTCGCGATCGACTCGGTGCGGGCCGTCTCGATGCGGTCCACCGGCCGCTACCGTGACCCGCGAACGAAGGTGGAGACGACGAGCACCGTGCGGCTCACGACGATGCTGGTGAACTCGCCGGGGCGACTCCTCTCGGATTGCGGGGCCGCCCCCACGCCCCCCACCAGCCCGGTGAGCATCGCCCAGGCGAACAGCAACGCCGCACTCTGGGAGGTGAAGCTGAGCTGGTCTCCCTCGGCCGATGACGCCAAGGCCTCCGGCGCCCGCGACGTCCGCGGCTATGCCCTCGAGTGGAGCACCAACGGCGGCACGGCGTGGACCGCCCTCACGACGATGCCCGCGCGACGTCAGAGCCGGTACTACTGGTTCCATGGGCTTCCCGTCGTCGGGACGACGGCGAGCGTGACCGCCCAGTACCGTGTGCGGGCGATGGACTGCGGCGGCCTCTTCTCCAGCGCCATCTCCATCGGCTCGGTGACCTTCTGATGACGACGCCGCGGCCGCGCGTGCGCCGAGGGTCGGCGCTGATCCTGGTGCTCCTGATGACGCTGGCGATCGCCGGGCTCTCGATCGCGGCGATCTTCCTCTCGTCCAGCGCGAGTCTCCTCTCCGCGTCGTACGATCGCGAACGGAAGTTCCGCCTCGCCGCGCTCGCCGCGATCGAGATGGCGCGCGACAGCATTCAGCGGTACGCGCTGGTCGATACGATCCCGAGTGCCTCGGGCCCCCCGATGCAGCTTCTGAGCGGTGCCACGGTCCGCGATGCCGCGGGGACCGCGATCGACGGGGTCTCAGTGAACGTCTACGCCGCGATGACCGGCGACACGCTCGGCGGGATCCTGCCGACCGTCTCGTTGGTGGCCCAGGCCTACGACGCGTACGGCGTGCGCCACGTCCAGCGTGCCGACCTCCGCCCCGAAAGCTTCTCGCATTTCGCGATGTTCGTGAACGGCAACGTCACCGCGCACGGCCCCGCGGTCGTCGGTGGGCGTGCGCACGCGAACGGCAACTGGCAGATCCTCGCGGCGACCCAGCAGGAGAACGTCTTCCTCGACACCCTCTCAGTGACGGGGGCGATCACGGATCAGGGCACGGGGACGAAAGCGGCGACCTTCGTCCTCGGCTCGCGGGCGGGGGCCACCCGCATCGACTACCCGCGCGACTCGACGTACGGATGGATACAGACGGCGGCGGCAGCGGCGGGCCTCGACGTGAACCTGACCGTCGCGAACAGCGCCATCGGCTCGACGGTCGGGGGATCGCGCGTGGAGTTCGTCGCCTTTGACGCCGACGCGGACGGTACCATCGAGCCCTCCGAGGGCTTCTTCGTGGTCGTGGATTTCGCCGCGCTCAACCGGGACCGTCGGTCCGCCACACCGACCAACGCCCAGACGGTCGCGAACAAGCGGGTCAGCGATCCCCTCTTCGACCCTCTCGACCGCGTCATCCAGCATCAGTGCGGCGCCTTCTACCGGCGTCTCTGGTCGGGGAGTACGTACCGCTGGCATTTCCTCCCGGTCTCGTCCCACGCTCGGCCGGGATTCAAGACGCTGCTCGAGCAGACCGGGACAGGGCGGTATCCGCAGGTGACGTACGCGACCGTCTCCGATTTCAGCAACGCCGTCAAGGCGGCGGCGACGACCCGGGCGATCCTCGAGCTCCCCACCGCGCGGTGCTTCCCCGCGGGGAGTCCGTACCTGATGCCGGCGGAGCGCTTCACGGCGGCGGCCAACGCCGCGCAGCACTCCGGGAGCGGCGACAACACGCCCTGGGGGCAGGCCTCCGCCCCCCCGACAGCGAACGGGTGGTACGGGGGGGCGGACACCACCTTCACCGCGGTCCTGAAGAGCTGCAGTCCGATCGGCGCCATGACCGGGTGCGCTGCGTCCACGCGGGTCACCTTCGCCGCGCTCCGTGCCCCGTCGAGCGCGGTGGGGGCGGCGCTCTCGCACAGCGTGATGAATTCGTATTTCTGGCGTCTCTCGAGCCCCTACAACTCGAGTGCAACCAACCGCGGGCTCGTCAACATCCGCGTTGCCGCCGGCGACACGGTGCACCTCAGCGGCACGGTGCGCGGCCGCATCACGGTCCGGGTGGACAGCGGGGTCGCCTTGCCGGATCGGTTGCGCTACGCGCAGGACCCGAATGACCAGGCCACGACCCCCTGCGAGAACCAGCTCGGCCTGATCGCCCGTGGTGACATTCTCATCGCCAGCGGCCTGCCGACCCGGGTCTACGAGATCGGCACGACGAACAACAGCAAGTATGTCCTGCGCGGCGGTGGTGAGGGGCGATTCACCCTGCACGGGTTCTTGATGAGCCTCCGCGGGTCGGTGGGGGTCGCTGGCGACACCCTCGACTTCGGGCCGGCGCAGGATCAGTTGAGTTGTCCCGACGACGAGCAGGCCCAGAAGGACGACTCAAACGGCGGATGCGTGGCGATCACCGGCGGCATCATCATGGACCGATACCGGGAGTTCTACCGGAGCATCGGGGCCAACGGCAACGGCAACAAGAATGTTCTGAACGATTACTCGAAGACCCGGAACGGGATGCGCTACTCCGGCACGTGGGACCGCTGCGCGGAGTCGGGCGGTCGGCCGCCGTACTTCCCCGTCACCACGCGCGTGTTCGTGGTCCGGTCCCTCGAGGTCGGAGTGGCGCGAGCGAACACGCCGGCCCGCGTCGCGACCTACCTCCGCTCACTCCTCGGCAAGCCGCTCTGACCTCGCCGTCGGCGCGTCGCGCCGACGGCCCCTCACTCCGCGCCGTCGAGCCGGAGCTGCGCCGCCCCCTGCGGCGGCGCCACATCGTGACAGGCGCGGCACCGCGCCTCGTACGCCTCCGCGCCGCCCACCATCACCACCGGTGAGTCGTACGCTGCCGGCCGACCATCAATCAGCCGTTGGTTGCGGCACGCCGGCGCACCGCAGCGCACACAGATGGCGTGGAGCTTGTCGACCAGCTCGGCCACACACATCAGCTGCGGCATCATCCCGAAGGGCTCGCCGCGGAAGTCGGTGTCGGTGCCGGCGAGGATGACGCGGCGACCGCGCCCGGCGAGGTCGGTCACGAGCGCGACAATCCCCGCGTCGAGGAACTGCACCTCGTCTACCGCGATCACCTGCGCCATCGGGTCGAGGCGCAGCGCGATCTGCCGCGCCGAGTCGACCGGGACGGCCTCGATGGTCCGGCCGTCGTGACTGCCGATGGCGTGGATGCCGCCGGCGTAGCGGTCATCGAGGTGCGACTTGAAGACCTGTACGCGCTTCTTCGCGATCACGGCGCGCTTCACGCGCCGGATGAGCTCCTCGCTCTTCCCGCTGAACATCACCCCGGCGATTACCTCGATCCATCCGCCGGTGAGCTGGAGCCCGCCACTCATCGCCGCGGCCCTCGATCCCGCGGCGGACCGCTCGGGCGGCCGCCCCGCCGGTCGGGCCCGCGGTCACCGCCGCGATCCGCGCCGCGATCGCGCGGGCCGGCGCTGCGCGGTCCCCCGCGCGGCGCTCCCCCACGGGGCCCATCACCACGCGGGCGGTCCCCACGTCCCTCACCTCGCGGACCGGTCCCGCCGCGCGCGCCGCCACTCCGTGGGCCGGCGTCGCGGTCACGCCCGCGCGGGCGGTCGTCGAATCGGCGCTCCCCCGCGTCGCGCCCACCCTCGCGCCCACCGTCACGTTCGCGCGGAGGCGCGCTCTCCGTGACGGCGGGGCGCTCGGGCACGCGCGCCGCCGCGGCGGCCGCGCGCTCCCAGAGGCGCAGCGCCGCGGCCGCGATCTCGAGCCCGTCATAGCTCTCCAGCAGCGGCTCGAGCGCCAGCACCTCGCGCGCCGGGAGACCGGCGTCGAGGACGGCCCGCAACTCTGCCCGCCGCCGTCCCTCCGCACTGCGGGCACGCGCGACCGCCGCGGAGGCACCGAAGGGCGCGAGCGGGGCGCCGACCACCCGGCGTAGCGCGGCGCGCTGCCGCGCCGGGATCACGGCGACCACCTGCGCGGGCTGCGCTGCGCAGACGCTCGCCCAGGCGCTTGCGGTCGGGACGCCAAGCAACACGACGAGGGCGGCGTGGCTCGGCACGGCGTCCTCCACGACCTGCACGAGCGCGCTCTCCCCGTAGCCCGCGGCCGCGGCGAAGCGGCGCGCGGCGGCCGCGACGGTGGAATCGGTGGCGAGCACGACGGCCGAGGGCGCATCGATCTCGTCGAGGATCCCCTGCAGGGCGCGGCCGTCGGTGGACGGCGCGACGAGGACCTTCACCGGTACGGCGAGCGCCGTCCCTTCCGCGACGACGAGATCGTCGGTGATGCGGCGGGCCTTGTGCAGATGCCGCTCGAGGAGCGCCTCGACGTTCGGCGTCGCCTCGAGGGCGGTGAGCCAGCGCGCGGCGCCCTTCGGCACCTCGGCGAGGACGCTCGCGAGCGCGGCCTCGTCGGCGTCGAGCTCGTCCGCGCTCACGAAGCCGAGCTGTGCGACGGCGCCGAGCTTGAGGGCGGTCGCGGCGACGGCGGGGGCGAGGACCGCGGGGCTGCCGATGACGACGTCGGCGGTGCCGGGCGCGAGGAGGCGCGCGGCACCGCCGACGTCGTCATCGGC
>Ga0078894_10004015_pt1 | contig 11209 bp, 10 predicted proteins | sample LauGreSu1BDMLBSD_2_FD_67506 | JGI IMG/M metagenome (GOLD analysis project Ga0078894, IMG submission 67506) | Freshwater lake microbial communities from Lake Michigan, USA - Su13.BD.MLB.SD (version 4) (version 4) | ecosystem: Environmental > Aquatic > Freshwater > Lake | place: Lake Michigan... | reverse complement strand
TACCACATCAATAACGTTAAGTTCGTTGCAGCTTTTGATGTTGATAAGAAAAAAGTTGGCCTCGACATGGCAGATGCCATTTGGGCGAGCGAAAACAACACAATCAAGTTCGCGAACGTCGACAAGACCGGCGTTGAAGTTCTACGCGGTGTTACACATGACGGCCTTGGTCGTTATTACCGCGAAACCATCGAAGAATCACCAGCTGCACCCGTAGACGTTGTTGCAGTTCTCAAGGAAGAGCAAGTAGATGTACTTATCTGCTACTTACCTGTGGGATCAGAAGTTGCTGCAAAGTTCTATGCACAGTGTGCAATTGACGCAGGGTGTGCATTCGTAAATGCTCTTCCAGTCTTTATTGCATCAGATCCAGCTTGGGAAAAGAAGTTTGCCGACGCTGGCCTGCCAATTGTTGGCGATGATATTAAGAGCCAGGTTGGCGCAACAATCACACACCGAATCATGGCTAAGTTGTTCCAAGATCGCGGTGTACACCTAGATCGCACCTACCAATTAAATGTTGGCGGAAACATGGACTTCAAGAACATGCTCGAGCGTGACCGTCTTGAATCAAAGAAGATTTCAAAGACAAACTCAGTTACATCTCAACTCAATCACGACCTGGGAGAAAAGAATGTTCACATTGGGCCTTCTGATTACATTCCTTGGCTAGATGATCGCAAGTGGGCCTACGTTCGCCTCGAAGGCCGCGCGTTCGGAGATGTTCCTTTGAACCTTGAATACAAGCTAGAAGTATGGGATTCACCAAACTCTGCTGGTGTAATTATCGATGCGCTTCGCTGCGCAAAGATTGGTCTTGATCGCAAGATAGGCGGAGCGTTGCTCTCACCATCTAGCTATTTTATGAAGACTCCACCAACTCAGTACACAGATGAACAAGCTCACAATAAGACTGAAGATTTTATTTCAGGAAAGATCGATCGCTAAAGATAAAAACTCTCGGTAATAGAAAAACCCCCTGGCAAAAGCCAGGGGGTTTTTACTTCCCTCACGGAGAGTTGAGGGTTAAATCGTCGCCTCTTCAGGAGTGCGACGAATATGAACTATTCCCGCGATAGATAGAAGAAGAAGCAAAATGCCTCCGGCTAGTGAAGCAAGAGCTGCAATAGCTGCAATGTTTCCAAGGGTTCCGAATGCGTAAGCTTCCAATAGAAGTCCACGCAATGTGTTACCCATAAATAAGGTTTGACGGAGATCTCCAAGTTTTTTAATTTCTTCTGGACCGGCTTTTCCACCTGCAGCTGCTCCCATGTACATTCCAGAAACTTCAGAGTACGTTGCTTCTTTCCCGACGCCAGCTTTAGCAGCGCCCTTCATATGTTCCCAAATGTAAAGGTCTGCATAATCGCGAGCCATCTCGCCAGTGGTTACTTGCATTCCCGCCCATTTTGTTAATTGATCTTTAGTTGCTGATGGCATTGCTTCTGCTGCAGGAAATGAAATGTTTTGATTTTCTAGTTGGCTCTTTACTGATTCTTGAGCAAATGTTGCGCCCCAGTTAAGAAGACCAGCTAGTACCAGTAGAAATACTGAAAGTCCTAATCCTACGAAAGTAACGATTTTGTCAAAAGTTTTGCGTCTCATTTTTGTTCTCTCCTATGTTTAATTGTTTTGTAGTTTTTTGACTACATGACAATTAAAGACCTCAGGAGATACTTGATGTCAGAAAGTACTGGGGCTGGCACTCCAGCATTTGTGATGTGAGTTACGAGTTAATCGTGACGATGGCATATTGATCTGCCATCTGTATCCATTTCAAAGTGCTGGCACTCAACTCCTAATTTATCGAATGCCTTGTCTCCATAATGCGTGCGAAAAGCGAGTGCAAGTAGCACACGTGTATTCGTATCGCCATCGGATTTAATGTTGAAAGCTTTGGCGGCACGTGAAACAGTATTCTCAATTACTTTTTCCGTATGGGCAGTTTCTGCTGCAATTGCTGAGTTGGTTTTTCCTTCGCAGAGAAGTCCGAGAACTAACTGCTCAAATGGGCTGAGGTCGCGACCAATAATGGTGATATCTGTTGACATGTGAGCCCCCCTTCGATGGTTCATGTGTGTCGTTATTCTCCACCTTCGCAACTCATTCAAGTGCCAAGTAGGATGCGCGGATGAGCGAAATCTTGACCACAACCGCTGATCAGATTCTGACAATCAGCTTCAATCGTCCTTCGAAGATGAATGCGTTAACCAGAGACATGTATGCAGGACTGGCTCACGCTCTAAACGATGCTGCCGGAGATTTTGGAGTTCGCGCCGTCATCATTACTAGCGAAGGCGATCATTTCACCGCTGGCAACGATATTGGTGACTTCATGGCTAATCCGCCTACAGATAGTGACTCTGATGTCGCAAAGTTTCTTGGTTCTTTATTGAATTTTCCAAAACCGCTTCTTGCAGCCGTTAAGGGAAACGCAGTTGGTGTTGGAACAACGATGTTGCTGCACTGCGATGTCGTGGTTGCATCGGACACCGCTAAGTTCTCAATGCCATTTACTTCTCTTGGTTTAGTACCAGAGGCAGGATCGAGTTATCTATTTCCTCGACTTGTTGGGTATCAAAGAGCAGCGCAAATATTTATGACTGGCGAATCATTTAGTGCTGAAGCTGCAAAAGAAATGGGCTTGGTGGCACAGATTCAAAAAGATCCTCTGGCTACTGCGATGCAGATTGCCAAGCACATTGCTGAACAACCACCGCAAGCGATAATTAACACAAAGGCGCTTTTAAAAAGCGGCTCTCATGACGCAGTTGCAGCCGTGATGCGAGCAGAGTTTGAATTGTTTTCAATGGCTCTTCAATCAGAAGAAGCTATGGAAGCGTTTATGAAGTTCATGTCCAAGAAGGGTAAATAATGTCACTTGCAGGAAAGCGAATGTTTATTACTGGCGGCTCACGCGGTATCGGTTTAGCAATTGCATTGCGCGCCGCGCAAGATGGTGCATTTGTTGCAATCGCGGCAAAAACTGCCGAAGCCAATCCAAAATTACCTGGGACTATTTTTTCTGCAGCTAAAGAAATAGAAGCAGCTGGTGGCACTGCTCTTCCAATTCAATGCGATATTCGAGATGAAGCACAGATAGAAGCAGCCATTGCAAAGACTGCCGAAACATTTGGCGGCATAGACATCTTGGTAAATAACGCAAGTGCCATTAATCTAACTCGGACAGATCAAACACCGGCTAAGCGCTTTGACCTTATGTTCGATGTCAATGTTCGCGGCACATTCTTAACTTCACAAGCCGCGCTGCCACACTTGCGCAAATCTGCTGAAGAAGGACGAAATCCGCATATTCTCAATCTTTCGCCACCGTTATCTATGAAGCCGGTTTGGTTTAAGAACCATGTTGCTTACACAATGGCTAAGTACGGAATGAGTATGTGCGTTCTGGGTATGGCAGAAGAGTTCAAGCGTGACGGTATTGGCGTTAATGCTCTATGGCCCCGCACAGTTATTGATACCGCAGCACTGCAGATGATTCCAGGAATTGATGCACTAGCTGGCCGTAAACCAGAAATTTTGGCAGATGCTGCCCACATCATCTTTAATCGAGATGCAAAAGAGTGCACAGGCAATTTCTTTGTTGATGATTTAGTACTTGCCAGCGAAGGAATCACCGATCTTGAGAAGTATTCAGTCACACCGGGAACAAAGGACTTCTTGCTCGACTTTTTCTTGGATTAGAAATAGAAGGAGTGCAGACGTGCCAACGTATGAGTTAAATTCTACAAATCTGATCGCAGAAAATGAGCGACGCGGAAGAGCTCGTGATTTATTCTGGCCGTGGTGCGGCGCCAATGTTTCGTTGCTGGCACTGTCTTACGGTTCATTCTTTCTGGGATTTGGAATCTCATTTTGGCAGGCAACCTTCGCCGCTATTGCAGGAACAGTGCTCTCATTCTTGCTCGTTGGCTTTAGTTCTTTGGCTGGAAAAAAATCTAATGCCACAACGATGGTTCTTTCGCGTGCAGCCTTTGGCATAAAAGGCAATCTTTTACCTGGTTCCTTAACTTATTTGCTGCTAGTTGGCTGGGAAACGGTATTGATCTCACTAGCCACTTTGGCTACCGGAACAGTATTTGAACGCGTAGGCAACGTAGATCGAAATATTGCAATGGTTATTGGCTTTGTGATTGCAGTTTCACTCACATTAATTGGTGGCGTTCTTGGATTTTCTGTAATTATGAAGTTACAGAAGTACTTAACTCTGATTACTGTCTCTTTAACTATCGGATACATCGTTTTGACCATTGATGCGGTTAATTGGAGTGCATTGATGGAGAGCCCTTCAGGACCAGTTCAAAGCTTTGTAGGAGCGTTGATTTTTGGAATTACAGGAATTGGACTTGGCTGGGTCAATGCTGCCGCCGATTATTCTCGTTACTTACCTCGAAGCGTAAAGAGTGGTTCAGTAGTTGGCTGGACTGTATTGGGCGCATCGATAGTTCCAATCATTTTAGTGATTTACGGCGCTGCCTTATCAACTAGTGATGCAAAGTTATCTGAAGCGATTGCGATGGATCCAATTGGCGCGCTAACAACCCTATTGCCAACGTGGTACTTGATTCTTTTTTCACTAGTTGCCATTTTAGGTTTAGTCGGGGGAGCCATCTTGAATCTTTACTCTTCTGGTTTAACTCTTGTCAGCCTCGGAGTTCCAGTCAAGCGACATGTGGCTGCTCTTATCGATGGCGTCTTGATGTTGATGGGCACTATTTACATTGTTTGGATAGCTGAAAATTTCTTCATTCCTTTCCAGGGCTTCCTTATAACCCTTGGCGTGCCTGTCGCGGCTTGGAGTGCGATTTTTGTAACTGATGTACTTTTACGCAAGAAGAGTTATATCGAGAGAGATTTATTCAGCGCTGATGGAATCTACGGATCAGTTAATTGGCGCTCGATTACTTGTGTAGGAGTTGCAACAATTGTGGGTTGGGGATTTGTCACCAACACATTCGCATCATGGCTTAGTTGGCAAGGCTATTTCCTAGGTTTTATAGGTGGCAAAGATGGAGCATGGGCTTATTCCAATGTTGGCGTGATTTTTGCACTACTTATTGGTTGCGTAGGACATATTCTTCTCTCTAGTCGAAATATTCGAGCGCAGGAGAGAGCACTTCGTTAAAGTGATGCTATGAAATCTCGCATATCACCCCTACGTGATTTTTTGGGGCGTGAGTCCACAGGCGGATTGCTTGTATTGGTGGCGGCAGCACTTGGTTTGGCTACAGCGAATTCACCGCTATCAGATAGGTATTTTTCTGTTTTAGATTTTCGCATCACAGTTGGATCAGATTGGTATCTGATCGATTTATCTATTCTGAAGGTAATCAACTATTTATTGATGAGTGTTTTCTTTTTTGTTGTTGGATTAGAAATTAAGCGCGAACTAACTTCGGGACATTTGGCTTCACTAAAGAAGGCAATGTTGCCTTTCCTTGCCGCTATAGGGGGGATGGCTTTTCCAGCTCTTATTTACTTAGCGATTGCTGGTTCAGTTGCCCCAGCAGGGTGGGGCGTGCCAGTTGCAACTGATATTGCTTTAGCTGTTGGTTTGTTAACAATGCTTGGACCAAGTGTTGCTGCATCATTGCGCTCCTTTTTGCTGGCCTTGGCCGTGATTGATGATATTGGCGCGATTCTGGTTATCGCATTTGTGTACTCGACAGGAATTAATTTTTCTTGGCTTGCAGCTGCCATCGTCAGTATCGGATTTATCTCTGTGCTGAAAAAAACTCGAGTAACTTCAATATTTATTTATTCGATTTTTGCTTTCACTCTCTGGTTTTCGTTATACAAAACGGGGGTTCATCCAACTTTGGCGGGTGTAATACTCGGACTTATGACACCGAATATTTTGCACAAAGACACAAAGTTAGAAGATGCCGAAGATGGTTCCGTATCAGTTATCGAATGGCTAGAGCTTAAGTTTCATCCGCTCAGCACATTCTTTGTTGTTCCAATTTTTGCCTTTGCAAACACGGGAGTCGTCATTAGTTCTGACTCAATTAAAGCAGCATCCCAATCTCTCATTGCATGGGGTATTTTCTTTGGTTTAGTTGTAGGAAAGCCATTGGGAGTGCTTTTTGCTTCTCTGTTGGCTAAGAGATTGAAAGTAGCTGAGCTTTCAGACGGGATGAATAGTTCTTCACTTTTAGCAACGGGAAGTGCAGCTGGAATCGGATTTACAGTAGCCATTTTTATTGCAAATTTAGCTTTTGATGATCCGATTAATCAAGATATTGCAGTACTTGCCGTAATCGTGGCATCAGTTGTAAGTGCGCTGGTTTCAATCGTTTTATTTAAAGCGTTGACAAAGAAGTAGAAAAAACTAAGCCCCGCCACAATTGCAGCGGGGCTTAGTTTTGGTAATTCTTAGAGATCGAAGTAGAGCTCGAACTCCGCTGGATGTGGACGCAAGCGAACATAATCAACTTCTTGTGTGCGCTTGAACGCAATCCATGTGTCGATGAGATCTTTTGTAAATACCCCACCCTTGAGCAAGAACTCATGATCTTCTTCGAGGTTGTTAAGTACAGCTTCAAGAGAACCTGGAACTTGTGGAATAGCAGCAGCTTCTGCGCCCTCTAGTTCGTAGAGATCTTTATCAACTGGCTTTGGTGGCTCGATTTTGTTTTGAATTCCATCGAGTCCTGCCATCAACATTGCAGCGAATGCAAGATATGGATTTGATGATGGGTCAGGGCAACGGAATTCGATTCGCTTAGCCTTTGGATTTGATCCAGTAATTGGAATTCGAATACATGCAGAACGGTTGCGTGCTGAGTAAACGAGATTTACTGGTGCTTCATAACCAGGAACCAAGCGGTGGTAAGAGTTAACTGTTGGATTTGTGAATGCAAGCAATGACGGAGCGTGCTTGAGCAAACCACCGACATACCAACGAGCCATATCTGAAAGATCTGCGTAACCATCACCGAAGAAGAGTGGCTTTCCATCTTTCCAAAGTGATTGGTGAACGTGCATTCCTGAACCATTGTCACCATAGAGTGGCTTTGGCATAAATGTTGCAGTTTTTCCATTTTCCCAAGCAGTGTTCTTAATGATGTATTTAAACTTCATTACATCATCGCCCGCGTTAAGGATGTCGCTGAATCGATAGTTGATTTCCATTTGGCCTGCGGTACCAACTTCGTGGTGTGAACGTTCTACCAATAAACCAACTTTGCCGAGATTCATAACCATTTCATCGCGAAGATCTGCAAACTGATCTGTTGGCGACACTGGGAAATAACCGCCCTTAATGCGAGTGCGATATCCGCGGTTAGGCGTTCCATCTGCGTCGTACTCGGCTCCGGTATTCCAGGCGCCTTCATATGAATCGATGTGGTGATATGACTCATGCATATCAGTCTTAAAGCGAACTGCGTCAAATACATAGAACTCTGCTTCTGGTGCGAAGAATGCTGTATCTGCAATTCCTGTTGACTTTAAGTATTCGACAGCCTTGCCAACAACTCCACGAGGATCGCGACTGTATGGAGAGTTGTCATCTGGATTATGAACACTAAACAAAATTACAAGAGTTTTTTCCTTGCGGAATGGATCGATAAATGCTGAACCAGGAATCGGCAGCAACTTCATATCTGATTCATGAATAGCTTGGAAGCCACGAATTGATGAACCATCAAACATCAGTCCATCTGTGAATACTGCTTCGTCGAAAGATTCAACAGGCACATTGAAGTGGTGTTGAATTCCAGGAAGATCGATAAATCGTACGTCAATGAGCTTGACGTCTTCTTTTTTGATGAATGCAAAAATTTCTGCAGAGTTCTTAAACATTTTTCTCCCAGTTGATGGTATTTCAAACGTTGCGCACCGCTTCATCGAGGGCGCATGTGAGAAGGCTACGAGTTATCCGTGAAAAAGGCATAACCCACGTGTTACATCCATGTTAAGTAAATTGCGGGTTTTCAGGCTCCCAGTAGGCTTAAGGCATGCATTCCGAGGTGAGTTTAGGCAGACGCTTTGGCGCCATCAGCCTGGACTGGTTATCGAGCTATCTAATTGCAATCGCCTTTTTCAGTGGCTCTGGCACTTTCTTGGAACGGACCTCTCAGGCTGGGGTACCGGCACTAATCATCTTCTTCACTCAGTACTTCCTGCTCGTTACCTTGCAAGGGGCATCAGCGGGGCACAGAATTTTTCGAATGAGAATTGTAAATTTTGGAGATGGTGGACGCCCAACAATTATCCAAGCGTTGATTCGAAGCCTACTTATGGTGATCGTAATAACAGCGATTACTTATGACGAAAATGGTCGAGGAATTCACGAACGTTTGAGCAGAACAAGAATTGCTTTAACAAGCTAGCGAATTCGAACACCCTTTGGCATTGGACCCTTTGGAATTGGCATAGACATTCCGCCAACTGCTTTCAAACGTGCACGGACTTCGCGCATTTGGTGGGCAGATAACTTCTTTGGAAGCTTCGCTAAATGCTTTTGTAACTTGCGAATCGAAACTTGACCCGGCAAATCTCCGACAATAACTTCAGTAATCGGGACGCCAGGAGCAAAGCGCTCACTCTTACGACGCTCGTCATTGAGCATCTGCTTGACACCCTGTGAACCTTCTCCGACCAAGACTATTCCTGCTCTACCAACACTTCTATGCACCATGTCTTGATTGCGGGCAACTGCAACAGCTGGCGTCGTTGTCCAGCCTTTACGAATCGCCATCAACACAGAAGCGCCGGCGCCAATCTGACCTTCAATTGAAGAGTATGCGGCGGTAGAAGCTTGTCGTGTAAAGAAAAACATTGCAGCAAGTAATGCAATTGGAAGCGAAACGAATGCAACATAAATTGGATGGCCAATGGCAACACCAATTGCGATACCTACGGACCAAACAACCAGGAATACACCGATCAGTGCGAAACCAATCCACGGCTTAACGCTCTTTGTTACGGAGTAGGCATCTCTAAAGGTTTGAAAACGGCGTGGCTTGATTGCCCCGTCTTTCTTTTTTCGCTTGAACATGCTCATAAGTTTAGTGGGGCAGGGGCGGTACCACCAAGACGCAGAGGTGCCCAGCGCTGACCCTGGTGGCTATCGGGATACTCTTCTTGAACCTTGTGCAGGATAGAAATAAGCACATCTCGAAGTAGCTTTTCACCCACCTCAACATCACTATCTTTAGCGAAATAAAGTGGTTCGCCATATGTGACCATAATCGGAACGCTCTGCCTTGTTAAGTTTTTCTTAACACCCTTTGTCCAAACACGTTGGCTGCCCCATACGATTGTTGGGATTACTGGCACGCCTGCTTCCATCGCTAGACGTATGGCGCCCGATTTAAGTCCTTTAATTTCAAAACTTGTTGAAATTGTTCCTTCTGGAAAAATTCCGATTATCTCTCCTCTATGCAAAGCGCGAAGTGCGTCAACAAAAGATGCGGAACCATTACTGCGGTCGACACTTATATGGTGCATGCCACGCATAAGGGGACCCGCTATTTTGTTATTGAAAATTTCTTTTTTAGCCATAAAACGAACGTAACGCTTCTTTGGAAGAACTCCAGTCCCAACAATTGCAAAGTCAAAATAACCGATGTGATTCATCGCCAGAATTGCGCCGCCTTCTTGCGGAATGTTTTCTTCGCCTGAAAATATGAAACGCAGATCTAGATATCTCCAAAGAGATTTAATGAAAACAATAACTGGGGGATAAACAAGATCAGCCACGAGGTGCACCGGTTTTTGCAGCCATTGCTTCTTTATACAAGCGTCCCGCTCGATAACTCGAACGAACAAGTGGGCCACTCATAACTCCAAGGAAACCAACTTCTTTAGCTTCTGCCGCTAGCTCAACGAATTCTTCTGGTTTAACCCAACGTTCCACTGGATGGTGCCGGTTAGTTGGTCGCAGATACTGAGTAATTGTGATCAGGTCACAACCTGCGCCGCGAAGATCAAGAAGAGCTTGTGAGATTTCTTCTCGGGTTTCGCCGAGTCCTAAAATCAAGTTTGACTTGGTTATTAATCCGAAATCTCTGGCCATCGTGATCACTCGAAGTGATTTCTCGTAAGTAAATGCTGGTCTAATGCTCTTGAAAATGCGAGGAACGGTTTCTAAGTTGTGCGCAAATACTTCGGGTTGTGTTTCAAAAATTTGATTGAGCAGCTCTGAGTTAGCGTGAAAATCAGGTGCGAGCATTTCAACTCCACACCCTGGGTTTAACTCATGCACTTTGCGGATTGTTTCGGCGTAAAGCCACGCACCTTCATCTTCTAAGTCATCACGAGTTACGCCAGTAATCGTTGCGTATTTCAAACCCATAGCTTTAACAGATTCGGCTACTTTGCGTGGCTCTTCGCGATCAATAGGATCTGGTTTGCCAGTGTCGATGTTACAAAAATCGCAACGACGGGTGCACTTTTCTCCGCCAATTAAGAATGTAGCTTCTTTATCTTCCCAGCATTCAAAAATATTTGGACACGCTGCTTCTTGGCAAACAGTATGAAGACCTTCAGATTTAACTAGGGAGCGAAGTCGTGTGTACTCAGGACCCATATTGGCTCGCGTTTTAATCCACTCCGGTTTGCGTTCTATTGGCGTGAGCGCGTTACGGGCTTCAATACGAATCATCTTGCGACCATCAGGTGCAATTGTCATGCGCTTACCTTAGCCAAAGTAGAAGTTATGTGGCGTTCTAGTATTGGAAGTACTTCTTGAGAAGTGATTTCACGCCCTAATTCATGAGCCATGGATGTTACTTCTGCATCGGCGATGCCGCACGGAATTATCTGCGAAAACGCACCTAGATCTGGATTTACGTTAAGTGCAAAACCATGCATAGTCGTTGCTTTAGCAACTCGAATTCCAATAGCTGCAATTTTTCTAGGATTTATTTCATCCTGCGTCCACACACCTGATCGGCCTTCAATTCTCTGAACCTGTAACCCAAATTCTTTGCATGTATCTATCAATGCACTTTCGATTTCTCTAACAAAGCCAACTAACTCAGTTGGTTTAGCTAATCGTAGGATTGGATATCCAACAATTTGTCCGGGGCCGTGCCACGTAATTTTGCCACCGCGATCTACATTAATTACTGGAGTTCCATCGAGTGGGCGTTCTTCGTCAAGAGTTCGCTTGCCTGCTGTGAAAACTGATGGATGTTCAACAAAAAACAGAGTATTGGGCATAACACCGGCACTGATT
>Ga0078894_10004014_pt1 | contig 11209 bp, 24 predicted proteins | sample LauGreSu1BDMLBSD_2_FD_67506 | JGI IMG/M metagenome (GOLD analysis project Ga0078894, IMG submission 67506) | Freshwater lake microbial communities from Lake Michigan, USA - Su13.BD.MLB.SD (version 4) (version 4) | ecosystem: Environmental > Aquatic > Freshwater > Lake | place: Lake Michigan... | reverse complement strand
GTCTCCGAAGACGGAGAAAATGGTTCATTTATCAAATATTAATTAAGGACAGTATATGAAACCGGAAGTTGTTAAAATTTTTAACGATCTCGAAAACCTGCTAAATTTTTGCAGATTCGAACTCCTTCCATACAATCCGGCAGATCTCTATAATAGAGAAAGCCACGTATGGCGTTCATTTGAAAATAGCCGCAGACCTAAGCGTCCGTGGAATGGCGAGAAGAAGCCATGGAACGGTGAGCGTAAACCGTATCTAGGAAACAAACCTAGATTTAACAACTCAAGATACGACAACTAATGACTGTATTTTTAGTCGACTTAGAAGCAGTTGAAACTAGGTACACGGCGCAGTGGAAGCGTCATGTACCTAATCTACTTAAAAAGGCGGGACACGATGTTCAAGTTATATGTGGGCCTACGGATATTCCTACTGCCACTACTCCTGGCGCTTTCCTTAATTTTGGTGGTACCAACATTTATAAGTCAGCACAAGTGGAGCAGATGGGCCGTTTATTTTGTGACGGAGCCGTTCATCCCGGCGATCACTTTTTGTTTACTGATGCTTGGCACCCAGGTATCATTAACCTAAAGTACATGAGCGAGTTGCTGGGCATTCCAGTAACAACGCACGGCCTATGGCATGCTGGCAGTTATGATCCTCAAGACTTCCTAGGACGTCTTGTTGGTAATAAGCCTTGGGTTAGACACGCTGAGAAATCATTCTTTCATGCGTTTGACCATAACTACTTTGCCACAGACTTTCATATTGAAATGTTTGCTCACAATCTGTTAAGCATAGATTACGAAACAGCAAAACTATCATACGTTGACAAAGGTAAGATTGTACGAACAGGGTGGCCGATGGAGTATATGGAAGATACATTGTTAATGTATAAAAATATGCCCAAGCGTGATCTTATTTTGTTTCCACATCGTATTGCTCCGGAGAAACAGGTAGAAATTTTCCGTGACTTAAAAGAGCATTTGCCACAGTACGAATTTGTTGTGTGTCAAGATCAACAACTAACTAAAAATGAATATCATAATTTGTTAGGTGAAGCAAAGATCGTGTTTAGTGCTAACCTGCAGGAAACATTAGGTATTAGTTGCTATGAAGGTGCTGTAGTAGATGCTATTCCTATGGTGCCTGATAGACTAAGCTACAGTGAAATGTATTACGACACTTTCAAATATCCAAGCAAATGGACTGAAAGTTTTGAAGCATATCAAGTGTATCGTCCAGATCTTTGTGCTAAGATACTCCAGTATATGGAAAATTATCAACAGATGATACCTTCTATTAGAAAACAAAAGGAACAGCTACATGAGCGATTCTTCAGCGGAACAGATTTACTCAATAACATTAGATGATTCTTATGGGTTTTCGGCCCAGAGTATATCTACAATGAGTGCATCAGATACAATTACTTTGAGCAGTACTGGAAGTAATTATTTTTATAATACCGGAGCGGGTATAGGGGCTGTAGGCTCAACTGGTAGTTTCACCATATCGAACGGTGGCACAGTGTCTAGTACTATTAATACAGTAACACTCGATAATTCACCGTATTATTGGAGTGACGAAGAATGGGTTAATTCATTTCCTCAATGGGCAAGAATCCAAGAAATGTGCGAACAATACCCTGGATTAAAAATTGCATTTGAAAAGTTTAAAACTACTTATAAACTTGTGAAGGACGACTATGATAATCCAAAAGATAAAAAATAAATTCTTTTCTTTTTTAGAAAAGCATGATCGAAAAAGGATCATTATGGATCGCGTTGATAATCAACCATATCTAGAAAGGTATTATCTTTTCCTAAAGGATAGAAAATCCTTTCCGTTTAATGTATTCTTACATAAATTTTTAAAAGGTGACCCAGATGATGTACACGATCATCCTTGGCCTTACGCTACATTGATTTTAAAAGGTGGATACTATGAATGGATTCCTCAGTTTAACGCAGACGGTACAATGAGCTGTGAAGTACGCAAGTGGCGGGGACCTGGACATTTTCGCATATGCGGTTCTAATAGCTATCATCGCATTGAGCTTAAAGCCGGTGTAACTGCATGGACCTTGTTTATGCCTGGTCCACAAAAACGAGAATGGGGATTTCTCGTTAATAACAAATGGATTCCTAATGGCAACTACTTACAAGAACGCAAACTCAACGGTTAGCACAACCTATGGAGCAATACCTTCAGTAAATTATGCAATCAATGCTGGACAAGTTTTAACTACTAACGGAATGAATGGTACTTCGTGGACTAATAGTACCATTACTAGTAGCACCAGTGCTCAGTCAACTCGTTTTAATAGTAGTAATCACAATCCCATTATGACTATTCCTCATGGGGAGGAAAAGGTTGTTTTGGAAAAAGATGCGGCGCTCGAAGTCAAAGGTAAAGTAATGATAAACGGGATAGACTTGGAAGAACGGCTAAAGACTATTGAAAAAGTCTTGGCAATTCCAGAAAGAGATGCTATAATGGAGGCTAAGTATCCCAGCTTAAAGAAAAAGTTTGATGACTACATCAATGCTTTGGAAAAATATAAAACTTTTGAACGTATTAAAGGCGATTATGACTGAAGATAAAAAGCTCAAAATTGAATTTGCACCTGGTTGCTTTGATCATTTTGACGGAACTCAAGAAGAACTTGATCAAATGATCAAAGAAATCATGGATATGTTTGAGAACAAAACCAAAGACGAAATTGAAGCTATGTCAACTAGAATCACTGACGAGGACTTTGCTGAGTTTGACGAGTCTGTGCAAGAACAAATTGCTCGAATCTTTTTAGAAGACGACGATGCTCCTAAGAGAAATCTGCAATGAACAAACGTCTAATAAAATTTAGAGAATTTAAATCACTAGTTCTAAACTTGTGTTCTTCAATTCAGCGTAGTGACTGGAAACCTGACTATGTAGTAGGCATCAGCCGCGGTGGCTTGTTGCCTGCTGTTATGATCAGTCATTATCTCAATGTACCAATGCATACATTAAATGTTAGTCTAAGAGACAACACAGACGCATCTGAAAGCAACCTTTGGATGGCTGAAGATGCATTTGGTTACGTACACATGGGCGACCGAGAGTTTAACGAAGGCGACTGCTCTAGTGTCGATTTACGCAAAAATATCCTAATTGTTGATGATATTAACGATCAAGGTAGTACTGTCAACTGGATTATCAATGACTGGACTAGCGGATGTTTACCTAATAATTCTGCGTGGAATACTGTGTGGAACAATAACGTTAAATTTGCTGTGGTATTTGATAATCTTGCCAGCAAGGCAATTGTTAAAATGGACTACTGTGGCGAAGAAATCAATAAATTAGAAAAAGATGTTTGGATTGAATTTCCATATGAAGAATGGTGGACTAAATGACCAAAGATGAAATTTTACAGCGGGTCTCACAAGTAGATGCAGACTTAGAAAAAGTTAGAGATATGCCTAACGCAGATCGACACAGCGAATCGCTAAGAATGTATAGAGAATATTTACTAGAGCAACTTGCCGAGATTAAAGATGACAGACCTTGAAAGGGCATTAGATGAACATCGAGCTCCGTGGACCGAAATTGAATTCCGAGCACGGGAATTCTGGGTGTTTAGAGATGCATATCCAGTTACCTCCGGGCATTTGTTATTTGTGCCTACCGAAGAAAAAAGTGTTAATCTCTGGGAGTGCTTCAAAGCCGCATACAAATTCGGGTTTGAAGGAGTACAAGCAGGGCGGTGGGAAGCATTCAACATCGGACAAAATGTTGGCGAGGCTGCTGGTCAGACAGTAATGTATCCCCATGTACATATGATTCCACGACGCAAAGGAGATATGGATGATCCAAGAGGCGGAGTTAGACACGTTATCCCAGAAAAGGGTAACTACCGTAAAGAAGTTTAGTTATTGTGTTCGAGTAAATTGGCACAGTCAAGGAACCTTGTGGTGGAATGAAACTTGCGCCATGGTCTTAGAAGTGTTTGGTTTACCCGGTGATAGATTTGTCTATCACCCGTTTGAAGATTTTATGGAGTTTCATTTTAAAAATAAAAAAGATGAACAGCTCTGCAGAATCTTATTAAGTGAGAGGTTATGACAGTAGTATTCAATAACGGTTTTGAAACTTTTGAAGAATATAATTTTAGTTCGGTTATAACATCTGACGACCATAGTGGTGCAAAGTCACAGATCAAAGATTTTATTAGTCAAGGTAGATATTTTAAAAATTCTCCAAAGTATCAAACAGAAGTTAACCTGTTTGGTATTCAAGATCCTGTTTGGTTAAAGTTTAGAATGAGTTTTATCTTTAGTTGTTTTATGTACCTTGGAAAAGAAGTTCCAATTAAACAACTGATGGCTTGGAGTTTTATGACTTCGAACACTATCCAGGAAGATCGAGATCGGCTGTGGCACACACATCAATACGGTGAGGAGCGCACACTAAGCGGTGTGTACTATTTGCACATTCCCGATGATGTTGTAGATAAAGCAGAATGCGGCACAGAATTTGCATACAATGGTGTAGAAAAGTCTGAAAGATTTAAATCTGTACCAAAAGATTTTACTTGGATCATTTACCCCGGTAAAGTGTATCATAGACCTATGGTACCACAATCAACTCAAGATCGATTTGTAATTGCAGCCGATCTTATTTTTTAAGGAGATATACATGAACGTATTAAATGAAGTTGTCAAAGAAAGCGAAGGATTCCGTCTTCGTGTTAAAAGTTGGAAATGTATTAGACCAGAAGATTACAATTCTATAGAGTTCATACAAGAAAGTTTGAACAATGGTGAAGTCATAGACAGTCAAACTTACAATTTCTTTATGACTAACGACGACGTTAAATCACTTTGCCAAATCTTAAACAAAATTCCCGGTAATGTTTGAGCAGAGAAAAATTGACCTTGACCTAAATAAACCTATATACTAGTAGTATATGTCATCCACGACAATAAATCGGAGAATAAATGTCAGACACAAGTAAAAATTTAGCACAAGCCCTTCGCCAGACAATGAAGTCTGATAACAAAAGATTTTGGGCAGGCGATAACATTAGCGAATATATGCGCGATGAATATAAAGAACAACTTATCGATGAAGCAACAGAAGCATTTGAAAAGGTTCTTGATACGTTGCTTATTGATCGCGAAAATGATCCTAATAGTAAAGGCACAGCACGTAGGCTTGCCAAGATGTACTTTAATGAAATAATGGCAGGAAGATATGACCCAGCACCAGACGCAACAGCATTTCCAAACGATTCGCAGGACCGCTATGAAGGCATGCTCGTGGTTCGCAGTGAACTTCGTAGTATGTGTAGTCATCATCACCAACCCGTTGCTGGGGTTGCTTATATTGGCATTATTGCGGCAGAAAAGCTCATCGGACTCAGCAAGTACACACGTATCGCCCAGTGGTGTGCAAGACGAGGTACTCTCCAGGAGGAACTTTGTAATGACATTGCTAGGGAAATCCAAAAAGCCACTGGCGCCAAAGACCTAGGCGTCTACATTCAAGCCACACATGGATGCTGTGAGAATCGTGGTATTATGGCACATAGCTCGTTAACACAGACCACTGTTCTCAAAGGTGCGTTTAAAGACGATGCAGGTACTAAGAAAGAATTCTTTGACAATATTAAAATGCAACAAGAGTTTGCACCGAGGTAATTATGCGTACTAAAAAAACAGATTCAGTTTGGCCTAAGATCACTGTAGGCAGTCATTCTACTCGTTATGAATATGAAAATGGTCGAGTAGAACTTGAGACTGATTGGGAAGCTCTACAACGCGATGTGCGTGAAGCGATATTAAAAGCAGAAAGTAATATTCCTGCTACAACAGAAACTAAACCTAAGCGCAAGGGGAAAAAATAATGGCTGTATATCTTATTAAACCCCTTGAAAAGAAAAGCATTGTCTGGCACATAGAGATGTTCCGTGAAAATACAGACGGATCTATTAGCTGGTTTAATATTAGCGAAACCTATCGGTGGGGTCAAGGATTTGTTGAAGGCGACTTAGACTGCAACCTTCCTTGGGAAGGCGATAATACTGCACATGCCAGAAATGATTGTGGTTGGGGATCTGAGTTAGAAGACAGTTGTGCCATCGAATGGGACTTTAGTGACGATTTATCTGAAGAAGATCAGGAATTTATTAAACAATGTTACTACGACGGTGATCCTAATGATGACAATGTTCCAGACATGGGCGGCGCCGCTTGGTTGTTTGACGGCACTCACAACTGGCAGGTTGAAGATGACTATCTTGAAATTATTGGACCTTATCAAGTTAGCCTGTGCGAAGAAGACGGCACTGTTATTGAAGAACATGTTAAGTTAAAACCTCGTCCTGATCCAAGAACATCTTGGCCATGGAGCGTGGATAATCCCAAACCCGAGGAAGAATAATGAATACTGCCAAAGACATCACTGATCATTTTATTAATCGTGCTAAGAATCTAGTAGAGTTTGAAGTAACTACTAGAGTTCCAGACGATTTTAGGTTCAACGGAGTTATTCCGTTTGACATGCGAATCGAAGATGAGACTATATATGCCAAAGTCTGGGCTGTTGAGTTTGACGAGGCTGCTAAAAAACTAGACGATTTTTTGGAGACTTGCAAATGAAATTTTTTGATCGTTGGTTATACACTAAAGTTCGTGACATGTGGGACAATCGTCACAAGTACGAAGCAATGCAAGAAAATAAATGGTTACAGGAGAATACAAAGATGGCAATTGGCATGGGCACAGCAATGGTAGAACGTGGTCGTCCAGAAGGCGAAGACCGTATTAGTTTTGAACTAAGCACAGCCGTTGGTGGACGTATCCTCAATGTAAGACGATACGATGATCGAAAAGACAGACACGATAGTCAGACATACGTAATTCCTAACGGGGAAGATGTCGGCGAACGTGTAGCAAAAATTGTTAATCTGGAACTAATCAAATAATGAATCCACAAGTTCCAGCAAAAGGTGTTCTTCAAGTTAATGATTGGGGCACTAGTAAAATGTACAAGGCTGTATGTGAGTGCGGCGACGATGACTGTACACACACTATCGATGTTGAAGCAGAAAATACTGGCGTTACAGTAACCATTTATACTAGAACAAGAACAAACTTTTGGTCCAAGACACGGTGGCAACATCTATGGAACTTGTTAACCAAAGGGCATGTCGATTTTGAAACTTGTATTGTGCTTGATAAACAGGTTGCTCTTAACTATGCAGATGTGTTACAATTAGCAATCAAGGATGTTGAAGATTTTAGGAAACAGAATGTCAAAAATTAAAATTGCAGAATTATTTTATAGTATTCAAGGCGAAGGACGTTACATGGGTGTACCGTCTGTTTTCTTGCGTACATTTGGTTGTAACTTTAAATGTGCGGGCTTTGGTATGCCACGAGGCGAAGAAAGCCACGAAGCTACTGACATTGCAGCCACACACAAGATGATTACTCCGTTTACAAAATACGAAGACTTGCCGTTAGTTAGTACAGGTTGTGACAGCTATGCTAGTTGGCATCCAGACTTTAAAGATCTGTCGCCAATGCTTACTAGTGAAGCTATTGTAGAACGTATCATGGAAATTATCCCACACAATGATTGGCAAGACGAGCATCTAGTAATTACAGGGGGCGAGCCTTTATTAGGATGGCAACGTGCATATCCAGATTTGTTAAACAATTCTAAGATGCGAGGGTTAAAAGAGATTACATTTGAAACAAATGGTACTCAAAAACTTACTCCGGAGTTTAAAGAATACTTGAGAAAATGGAATAGTGAAGTAGGTAAAGAACTTACATTTAGCGTAAGTGCTAAACTACCGGCAAGCGGAGAGAATTGGTTTGATGCAATCAAGCCAGAAATTGTTTGCGAATACGAAGAAGTTGGCACAGCATATCTTAAATTTGTAGTAGCAACTGAAGAAGATATTATAGATGCCGAACATGCTGTAGAAGAATATCGTGAAGCGGGATTTAAAGGACACGTTTACCTAATGCCAGTGGGCGGTGTAGAAAGTGTCTATACATTAAATGCAAAAAATGTAGCAATGGCAGCAATGAAACGTGGATGGCGTTATAGTGATAGATTGCAAGTGCCGTTATTTAAAAATGAGTGGGGTACATAATGAAACAAATAATTAAAAAACTATTTGGCATTGACAAGATCGAAGCAGCCAAAGAACAAGCAGAAAAAGAAAAAGCCGAAGCGTTGGCCAGTGTAGCTGAAGCAAAGGTCCGCGAGGAAGAAGCTAAAAAAGCAGAAGAACTAGCTAAGTCAACACCAAAAGATCGAGCTAATGCTAGAGGCGAGCCGTGGGTGGGTGTACTCAATACCCATGTTAATCAAGATAACGTTAGAAACGGCTTCTTTGAGCTTGACTGGAATGAACATTTTATTGTACAATTGAAAAAAGCTGGTTACGGGTTCGAAGGTGATCCAGATGAAGAGATTGTAGATCGCTGGTTTAGAGATCTTGCCAGTAGTATGTTTTTAGAACAGGGTCTTGATCCAAGAAGTCGTACAGCAGGTTTTATCAATGTTGTCCCATTAACTAAAGGCAAATCAGAGGTTTCATGACTTATATTCTTGTTGACACTGCTAATACATTCTTTCGTGCTAGACATGTTGTGCAAGGCTCTAGTGATATTAAACTAGGTATGGCTTTTCACATTACCTTTAACAGTATTAAAAAAGCATGGAACGACTTTGACGGTAGTCACGTAGTTTTCTGTTTAGAAGGTCGTAGCTGGCGGAAGGATTTCTATCAGCCATATAAACGTAACAGGCAAGAAACTCGCAGTGCTATGACTGTTAAAGAGCAAGAAGAAGATAAACTGTTCTGGGAAGCATTTGACGAGTTTAAAAACTTTGTTACTGAGAAGACTAACTGCACAGTATTACAGAACCAGCAACTAGAAGCAGATGACTTAATTGCTGGATTTATACAAAGTCATCCAAAAGACAAACACGTGATCATTAGCACTGACAGTGATTTCTATCAATTAATTGCGCCGAATGTTAGTCAGTACAACGGTGTTCAAGAACATCATATTACACACGAAGGCATCTACGATGCTAAAGGCAAACTGGTTAAAGATAAGAAAACAGGTGAACCTAAAGAAGTTCCAAATCCAGAATGGTTACTATTTGAGAAGTGTATGCGAGGCGACACTAGCGACAATGTCTTTAGTGCATATCCCGGTGTTCGTGTAAAAGGCACTAAAAATAAAGTTGGTCTTACTGAAGCGTTTGAAGATCGTAAGAGCAAAGGCTATGCGTGGAACAATCTCATGTTGCAACGTTGGGTTGACCACAATGGACAAGAACACAGGGTGCTAGATGATTATGTTAGAAACCAAGTTTTAATTGATCTAACTGCACAGCCAAAAGATATTAAAGAAATTATTAAAGCTACAATTGATGTAGGCTGTACTCCTAAAGATGTTACACAAGTTGGTATCCGTATGCTTAAATTTTGTAACACTTGGGACATGAAAAAAATTGCAGACAACATTCAATCTTACGCAGAACCTTTTCAAGCAAAGTATCCAGAGAGATCTATTACAGGAGAATTAAATGACAGAGTACCATGCTAAACCTATCATAGATGGAAAATTTTGGATCGTTGAACAAGACGGTGTTAAAGTAGGTCTATTACATAAAAAAGAAAATAACAAGTTCATGCTCAGTTCGACTGGCGGTGAGCGTATGTTTAATAAGAAAGATGAACTAACTAAGCAATTTGGCAAGGACTTTTTCTTAAAGAATTCTAAAGTAAAGATTACATCAACCGACGACAACAAAGAGTGTCACGGTTATCCAACTAGTTGTAATCCTTATAATGCCATGTACGATGTGCGAAGAAAGTTGCCACTGTTTACAAAAAGTGAAAAGTCAAAAAGTCTTTACTGTGCCGGCTACTATGTTATCAAATTTGACAAAGGGTGGGTTAAGAGTTTTTGTCCCAAAGCTATCACTATTGAACGCTATCCCTATAAAGGGCCATTTACTAGTGAACTAGAAATGAAGGTTATGTTAGCCAATGCAAAATCAGATTAATACTACTCCTATAACACAGTTTATTCAGCAAATACGCACTGCCGAACTAAGCCAACAAAAAGAAGTCAAACTGCCTATGCAACAGGCACGTCTAATTTCATTGGCACTAGCAGAAGTATTAGAACATATGAATAGAGACTGGGAAACTCTCTATCATGCACTAAAACAAGCATCTAATCCTGATGTAGTGTCTGTTGAAATGGACGGTGGTGGTTTCCAGCCTGATTAAGCTAGTACTTTATAGCGGTTAAAAATGATAAATATATGCGTAGATAAACACGCATATGAGCAGACCAAAACCCAAAGTCCTATTAGAGTACGTTAATAAAAAAACTTACAAAGCTGAACAAGTTTTAGAAGCTGACGCCATTTGGGCTGTCTTTTATAAAGGTCAGCCGTTTAATCTTAAATCATTTAACAGCCTTACCAGCTATCCAGGACCTAAGTATAAAAAAGTATCATTTAGTAATCCTGGACATGCCATTAACCTTGCTAAAAAACTTAATCTAACTTTTGGTACTCAAGACTTCCAAGTGGTTAAATTAACGCAAGGTGAAATCCAGAAATGATTGAGAGAGATACACTAACAAAGATTTTTCTTAAACAATGGGGCAAGGGTACAGACGATACCAATGTCAAACTGTTTTCACGTAAATGGTGGCAATCTACTAGAGTTGGCAAGCAATCTGCATTTAGGCTCAGCGACGAAGGTTTCAAATTTCTATTAGAAGAATTAGATTTGAAAAGTTACGAGATACCATTTACTGAGGCAATCGAACTAAGTCCCCAAACTATTGTATTCTTAGAAAGATACATTGATTGTCCATACTACTTGACCGCTGAAAGCATAACAGTATTTTCAGAAAAAAAGAGTTTTGAACTTTACCTGTTTTCAGATGATATTCGAAAATTTGGACTGGTAAAAGCCATGAAAGAACGCCAAAAAGATTTGGACGATTCTGCTCAAAACTAATAAAATTCCAGTTGACTTAGTTAGAATACTGTCGTATAATAACACATAGACAGATAGTTCTTAACAATTTTTAACCCTGGAGTATATATGAGCGAGATCATTTCACGCACCGTTGGTCCTAAAGCCGCTAAAAAATCTCTGCGTAAAGCATT
>Ga0078894_10004011_pt1 | contig 11212 bp, 13 predicted proteins | sample LauGreSu1BDMLBSD_2_FD_67506 | JGI IMG/M metagenome (GOLD analysis project Ga0078894, IMG submission 67506) | Freshwater lake microbial communities from Lake Michigan, USA - Su13.BD.MLB.SD (version 4) (version 4) | ecosystem: Environmental > Aquatic > Freshwater > Lake | place: Lake Michigan... | reverse complement strand
AGGATTTCACAAACCATCACCAAGTAAAATAATTCACATAGACTATTTCATCTCAATCCAAGATAAACACTCTTTTAAATAGAATCATGTTAAAATCAAAGAAAAGCTAGAAAACTATGAGTAGTAAAATATATCGCAGAGGTTCAAAGAAAGTAGTTTAGTTAAAGATAGGATTTCACAAACCATCACCAAGTAAAATAATTCACATAGACTATTTCATCTCAATCCAAGATAAACACTCTTTTAAATAGAATCATGTTAAAATTAAAGAAAAGCTAAAAAACTATGAGTAGCAAAATATATCCACAGAGGTTTAAAGGGAAGTATCGCACAATAAAGGACATTACAGGAATATTTTTACTCTTTATATATATGGTTGCTCCATGGTTACCATATAATAGGGGTTTTGATATGCCGAACCAAGCCATTATGATTGATTTACCTCAAAGGAAGGCCTATCTCTTTAATATTATTATATGGCCTGAGGAGTTATATTACCTAACTCTCATTTTAATATTGGCGGCGGTAGGTCTCTTTATCTGTACGACTCTCTTTGGGAGGATTTGGTGTGGCTACACTTGTCCTCACACAACTATGGTAGATATTTTCACTTTGATTGAGAGGTTGGTACAGGGAGATAGAAATCCTAGAATGAGACTAGATGAAATGGAAATGAATCTAGAAAAGTTTACTAAAAAATCCCTCACACATATACTATGGATTGCAATTAGCTTCCTATTTGGATTTGGCTGGGTTAGCTACTTTTATGATGTAAGGCTACTTACAAGAGATTTATTAAATTTTTCAGTAACAACTAATGGACTCATATGGCTAGTAGCACTGACAGGTACAACATATTTATTTGCAGGGTTTTTAAGAGAGAGGGTTTGTACGCATATGTGTCCTTATGGTAGATTCCAGTCAGGCTTAGTTGATGAAAATACAGTTATAGTTACATATCACAGCTGGCGAGGTGAACCAAGAGGAAAAGGTGATGGCCTTGGTGACTGTATAGATTGCAACCGCTGCGTTATAGCTTGTCCTATGGGAATTGACATTAGGGATGGATTGCAAATGTCATGTATAGGTTGCGGCCTTTGTATAGATGCCTGTGATGCAGTGATGGAGAAAATAGAGCGCCCAGAGGGGTTGATAGAATATACAAGTGCAAGTAGAGCAAAGCTACTTGAAGAAAAAAGAGATAATATTAGAAAGGTTATCTTTACTCCAAAGGTTATATTTTATTCGTCAGTCTTTGTTACAGCTTCAATGGTGCTAATTGCCAGCCTTATAATGAAGAGCCAATTTATATTTCAGATTGATAAGATCAACTCACCACTATTTACAGTTATTCCAGATGGCAGTGTGAGAAATAGTTATAGGTTAAATATAATTAATAAAACTGCTATAGTCCAGAAAAATGTCTGTCTGTCAGTCACTGGAATTGATGGTCTATTAGTAAATGTTCAGTCACTTAGTAGGGATTATAAAGAAAAGTTTTGCTTTGATTTGACTCCTGCCTCGCAAATCTCCTCCCAGCTATTTCTTAAGTTGCCTCGGGACAAGGTTGACAGTAGTCACTATAAAAATATTTCTTTCCAGCTGATTGGATATGATTCACATATAACTACAGATAGTTTGTTCTATATTAATAAGTAGTAAACTCCTCCCAGGTATTTCTTAAGTTGCCTCGGGACAAGGTTGTCAGTAGTCACTACAAAAATATTTCTTTCCAGCTGATTGGATATGATTCACATACAACTGCAGATAGTCTGTTTTATATTAATAAGTAGTAAACTCCTCCCAGATATTCGTTAAGTTGCCTCGTGACAAGGTTGGCAGTAGTCACTATAAAAATATTTCTTTCCAACTGATTGGATATGATTCACATGCGGCTGCAGATAGTTTGTTCTATATCAGTAAGTAGTAAACTCCTCCCAGCTATTCGTTAAGTTGCCTTATTGGCATCTATTTGCATTGGCATTAATATATATTTAGATGAGAGATCTGCAGTGTCAGATATAATTATTGGTGAGGTAGAATTAGACAAATTAAAGTGGATTCTTGGACCTACTGTAACACTTAGGACGTCTAGGAGGTACTTGGCATTGAGCATAAATGAAATAGCAATTACATCATCGTCAGCTGTTTCATCTATAAAGGTAGATTCAACTACAATTTCCTGTCTTGCACTTGAATGTTTGCCATCTTTGTTACTGTCACTTGATATAGTTAAGACATTACCTAGCAGCTCTATATTTATAATTTTGACTTTACCTTCAGCTATGGCTGAAACTAGCTCTACTGCATTTTCTAGCTCAGTTATGTCAATGCTAAATCTCTTATCTGGCTTAATTGAAAAGATTGAGGAGTAATTTGGATATTTCCCATTAATTAATTTAGATATGAGAGTTGTATTATTCACTTCCAAGCTAATCCTATTTTCAGAGAGATTTATTGAAACCATATCTTCATCTTTTAGCTGCTCAGTCATTTTTATCATTTCATTGACTGTTTTCTTAGGTATTATAATGCCATCTGTTAGGTCTAATCCTTCTGGTTTAGTTACTGATGATATTGCAAGTCTATGTACATCTGTTGCAGCTGCTACCAATTCTTCATCTTCTGTCTTGATATTTATTCCATTTAAGTAATATCTCATCTCCCCTGATGACATTGCATGTTTCGTCTTAAGTAAAATCTTTCTAAAATCACAACTCGCAATTGTAAAAGACTTGTAATCAGCTAGTGTTTCAAAGCTAGGAAACTCGTGGGGATTTAAACATGGGATTGTGATTTTCACCTGTCCAGCAGATATTTCAATTTGTCCACTGTCTATAGAATCAAGATTTAACTCTATAAATTCATTCTTTGTAAGCTTTCTAGTAATGTCATATAGTTGTTGTACGGCAACTGTAAATGATACTTCCTCATTGCAGTCAAGACTAAATTTATCTCTAACAGTTAGATCAAGATCTGTTGTAGTGAAGGTAATAATGTTACTACTAACTTCAATTTTTACATGTTCAAGAATAGGCATTATATTGCGCTTCTCAACTACAGTCTGTACTCTCGCAATGCTTTCCAAGAGTTTCTTTCTTTCAATGACTATTTTCATTATGTATAGTAAAAAATATAACTCTCAATTGCTATAATTTGTCCTACAGTATGTCAAGTGGGAAATCTTTAAAAAAATTTATAATTGGTACTTCCATAGGTTAAAAATCTAGTGCATTATTAAAAGTATAAGATCAAATTACTGACCCAAAATCAACCTCAGCCATGTTAAAATCCATTTCTACTGCAGCACGCACTTTATTAAAAAAACAAGAAATGCATAATGCAAGTAAGTCATACCTTTATGCTTCAGGCAATGCAGTTTGGAGTGATAAAGACTATTATAATTTGGCAGAAAATGCCTATATAAACAATGTCATAGCTCATAGAGCAATAAATATGATTGCACATGCTGCCTCAAGTGTCCCATTTAAGTTATATAAACTTATAGATGGCAAGAGACATGTTATAACTCAGCACCCAATTTTAGAATTGTTAAATAAACCTAATCCCATGCAAAGCGGTAAAGAGCTACTTGAAGCAATATATATTTATCGCCAGATTTCAGGTAATGCATATTTATTAACAGTTGATAAAAGCTATAAATGCAATAAGTCTCTTGATGACTGCAATCCATGTAATATAGTTGACTACTCACTTCCGCAATATGAGTTATATTGTCTGAGGCCAGATAGAGTTAAAGTTATAGCAGGAGACAATTTTATTCCGCGTGGATACCACTATACAGTTGATTCTAAAACTACTAAATACTTTGTAGACCAAGAGACAGGAGTATCACCAATATTACATATTAAAAATTTTCATCCTATATCTGATTGGTATGGATTGTCTTCAATTGAAGCTGCAGCATATAGCATTGATCAACATAATCAAGCAAGTGTTTGGAATCAAGCTCTATTGCAAAATGGTGGTAGACCAAGTGGTGCAATAGTTGTTAAAGACAGTGAAGGCAAACCAGCTAACCTTACTGAAGAGCAATTCTATAGACTGAAGGATATGATGAATGATGTAATATCTGGACCACAAAATGCAGGTAGACCTCTGTTACTTGAAGGTGGTCTCGAGTGGAAAGAAATGAGTTTCTCACCTAAGGATATGGATCATATAGAATCTAAGAACAATTCAGCTAGAGAAATAGCAATTGCATTTGGAGTACCAGCACAGCTCCTTGGAATACCTGGTGATAATACATATAGCAATATGTCAGAGGCTAGAGTTGCTCTTTGGGAGCAAACAATTTTACCATTGGTTGAAAATACTCTTGATCATTTAAATCGCGGTATAGTCTCGAGATTTGGAAATGATTTAGAACTACAATATGACATAGATGGAATAAGTGCCCTTTCACATAGAGTTGATAGTATTTGGAATAGAATGGAAAAGAGCAGCTTTGTCACTATAAATGAAAAGAGAGAAGCTGTTGGCTTATCTCCTAGTAAGTGATTACATAGTGAATCTAACGCCAAGGGTTAGAGATTGATCTAATTGATTCTTGAACTTTATTTCTTTAAATCTATCTTCAACAGACTCTTCATCTTTAATTGGCACATCTTTTTCTCCAAGAAGTGTCGCAATGTTGTTTAACACTTTATAATCTGTTTTTCCACCAAGACCATATGTTAAATCAATAGATATATCGTCAGTTGCTTTAAATGCTAAACCAAAACCAGCTTGATATGTCATAACTGTTTTAGAGGACATTTTAATTGAAGAATAAGTTGGAATATTCCCATCAGCATCTTTTACTATAGTACCGTCATTATTAATTCTACCTATGTATGGTGTGCCCTCAGCTCCAAACATTTGAGCAGCATGAGGTTTTATCTTAGGCTTAATGTTGGTTGCACCTAAACCACCAAATACAAATGGAGTTACAGATGTGTTGTTGTTAAAGTCATATAAAACTCTTGCAGTCCCACCATATTCTTCAGTCTCGACTTTAAAAGTATATGCTTTAGCAATCATTTTAGGTTTGAAATCAAAACTTACTTCACCACGCATTGCATCATTAAAAGCATAACCAACAGCAAGATCACCAATCATACCATGCTGATCTCTATCAAGGCCAGCATTATACTTATACTCTACTAAAGCGTTTTCAACATTGTCATGGAAAGCTGGTCCATATGCCTTTGTACCGCCAGCCAGTCCATACCCTAAATCAAGTCTGACATAAGCTTTGCAAGGTTCAGCAGCAAAAGATGCTGTTGAGAGTAATGTGCTAGCTGCAACTAAAAAGTAATTAAGTTTCCTATTCATTTTTATTTTATCTTATCTTATGGTTATCATGTGTTTTCTCTGACGAGCCATTTGTGTTCAAAGTGGAAAGTAGCCTTTAAAACACACACATACAGCAACAATACTACATGATAAGGGAAACACTTCAATAGATAGCACGAGAATTTTCTTTAAATTTCTTTACATATGTTGCCTTAAGCACACACTTCTAGATCTTAGAAGCATAAGCTATTTAAAATGCTATATTTATACCAAGGAGAGCTGAATGTTTAATGTGATTCTTAGGTGATAAAACTAATGTTTCGTTATTAGCAAGCGGTGTGGTTATTTTAGCAGTTTGACCATTACCTATTCTATATCCTAAATCTAAACTAATTGATTGCATAACTTCAAATGTCATACCGAATCCACCTTGATAAGCAAAGTAAGTTGTATTTTTTGAAGATAACTGACCTGTTAAAGGTGCACCTGATGCATTTTGGAGAACTGTGCCATTTATCTCCATGCCATTAGCTGGTAAACCAGCTTTTGCTTTTGAAAAACCTCCACCAAGACCAAACATTACATAAGGAGAGAAGGAATGACCCATGTTAAAACCATAGTAGGCATTTAACATAGCTGTAACATTATTGTTTTCAACTTGAACTATTGATTTGTTTGACAAGTCATTTTTAGTTTTGACTGAATCAAATGAAACAGTTAAGTCTGTCCAAATATCTTCTGAGGCTATATAACCAAAGCCCACAAGTCCTTGGTACCCATTGAGATCTTTATTTTTAATTTTTGATGATAAATTTCCTGCAGTAGCATCAAATGATGACTCACTCATTGTGTAACCACCCTGTAATTTTAATAGAAAGTCTCCTAGATCCGCTGCTGCTGCTGAAGTCGTAATTGATAGTAGAGCTATTGTAGATAATAATGATTTTTTAAACATGTGTAAATTTTTATATGTAAAAATGCGAACTATTCAATAACATATTGGGAATACAAAGTAAATATGGTTGCTTGACTCAAATTTTTTTAACTCTATAACTCAAAATATGAAAGATTATGTAATAATTGCCGGCTATGCAAGTACTTTTAATAATATAGATAAAAGTAATCATATAGTCACAAGAGATGCAATTAACTGTCAAACATTCCCTAATCAAGTCCCAATTCTATTTCAACATGACTTTAATCGTCAGATTGGAATTTTGCTCAATGGCAAAGTCAACCAATATGGTCTCTATATAGAAGCTTGTTTGAACCTGGAATTGCCTTTCCACAAAGATCTGTTCAACATGATAAAGCAAGGTGTAATGACTGGCATCAGTGTTGGATTAGAAATAATTAAATCTCACTATGTGAAAGGTATTTTATTTATACATAAGGCAAAGCTGATTGAAATAAGTCTAACAGCAAATCCAGTCAATGACTTATGTAGAATAGAGTTTTGTGAAAGTTTTCAACTTGGTGGGTGATAGTGGGCTCGAACCACCGACCTCTACGATGTCAACGTAACGCTCTAACCAACTGAGCTAATCACCCAAGGACATAAGAGTTATAGAATTAAATTATTCTACAGTCAAGCTTGTTCCAAATAAATCGTGGTAAGCTTCTTGAAGATCTGAAATATATTGTTTATCATACTCATCAGAGTGAGATAGAGCTGAATATGCCTCATTGAAATTCTCCTTTGTAACAAAGTCTCTAGTACGAGGTGAAGCTGCAAATAGAATTGTTGTTACTGGTTCATTTGCAATCATTTCTTGGACTTTATCTTTTGTAAATCTATACAGAGAAGGCATTAACAGTACTGTCTCCAACACATCATCAATTGGTACGGATTCTAACATCTTTTTTGCTGTAGTTGCATCTTTATAAACGTCGAAAAAGAGTGATAGACTTATTAAGTCCTCTTTGTAGTAATCAGATCCAGCAACTAGCGCTTCTATATGTTTGCTAGTTAAGCTAATACCTCCTATTGCTTTAAATAGGTCTTTGTTTGCATATCTAGTATATAAGTCTTTAAGTTCATGGTAACTCTCAGTATCATTGTCTCCAATTATCTTGAAAAAGATAAAATCAGATAGACAATCTAGGACAACATTTTCCTTCTGTGTAAGTGGAAGCTTTGTGTCATTCATAACTGCTGCAAGTGAGCTGTAAGAACCAGCTACTTTATAGTTTTTAAGAATACTTTGCAGAACAGTTTTTTCTTCTTGGGGAGTAATTTTATATAGCATTATTGTATTACTTTATTTATGTGCTGCAGTTATATCACACTTTCAAATAACTATCAAGCAAACTATAGAGTTTTTACAGTCAAGCTTGTTCCAAATAAATCGTAGTAAGCCTCTTGAAGATCTGCAATATATTCTTTAAAACCTTCAATCTCTTCTTGAAGTTCTACATCGTATCCTAGATACATTTCATCTTGAGGATAAAGTTGAAATTTTTCTTGAATGTAAGATTTAAATGAATTCACGCAAAACTCATATGCTTGATTGAAATTCTCTTTAGCCACAAAAGAGCAGCAAATGTCATTACAATCCAAATAACAATCAATAAAATGTATATTAAACAACACTTTTTTCTAATAGCGCTAGCTGCTCAATAGGTAGCTGCGCAACTAAAATAGTTATTGATCTTTAAAAAAATTAACAAAAAACAATTATTTTCTACATGTCCAACATTTCAAGCAAATTAGAACAAATTTCAAAAAACTGGGAAGATTTCAAAAAACAAAATGATGCCAGGCTTGAACAGATAGAAGGGAAAAACTCACCTGATCCCATTACAATCCACCAAATAAGTAAAATTAGCGATACAATTGACAAATATCATTCGCAGTTGAATTTAGCAGCAGCAAGCTCCCGACCACTATCAAGTATAGCAAATGAAGTATATGAATTTAACAATTTAGAAAAGAAGTATCAAAAGGCATTTTGTAACTATGTGAGAAAGGGAGTTGAGGGTGAAATTAGTAGCTGCAGCAATAATTTATGTGATGTAAGTAAAAATGACATAGGCTATTCAGTTACAAATAAAATGAGTCAATTTATTTCTGGAGCAATTAAGGAAAGCTCAGTAATGAGATCAATATGTAATGTAATTGAAGTTTCCAGTGATTCAGTAGATCTATTAGATGTAGATAAGGAGGGAATTTTAGCTGGTTGGTCTGAAAGTATCATTGAAGAGAGTGATAAAAGAGATCCATTAAAGGTAAATAAAAAGACAATTCCAACCTATCAGCTATATGCTCAACCAAAGGCAACTCAAAAGCTTGTAGATGATAACTGTATTGACATTGAAATGTGGTTGTCTCAAACTTTAGCTGATATATTTGCTCAACAGGAGAACTATGCCTTTATAAGAGGAGATGGAGTAGGTAAGCCACGTGGGATTTTACTTGCTATGAACTCTAAAAATACAGTTGATTCACAAAATCAAATCAATAAGGGAGAAACAGATCAAGTTAAGGTTCAAGGTGCAATTAATGACCAAGATATAATGAAGCTATTTTACAGCTTACCTAATAGCTATGTGAAAGATGCAAAGTTTATAGTTAGCCGCGAGGCAATGCAGCAAATTAGGATGTTGAAGGAAAGTGGCACTGGTCGCTATCTATGGCAGCCAGACTTTAGCAGTAAAGTTAGTAGCACTCTCCTTGGACATGAAATCTATATAGCAACTGACATTCCAAATATAGCAGAGGGTCATGCTCCAATTATATTTGGTGATTTCAAGAGGGGTTACCAAATAGTTGACAGACACAATATAAGAATCTTACGTGATCCATTTACACATAAGCCATTCATTAAGTTCTATGCAACTAAAACTGTTGGTGGCGATGTAATGAATGAAGATGCAATAAGATTTCTTAAAGCTGTCAAGTAAAGATAACTTAATTATTCTCAAGAGTTAATTGATTTACATTACAAGACGTGCCATCTATAGAAATATTATTTAAGTTTTCATCACTATAGCAACAATCAACATATGTTAAAAGAGCGGAACCAACTATTCTACATAAAAGTGATACTGAATTTGTTAGTAATGCTACATCAGTTCTTGGTGCTATTTGATATTTTGAACAATAGTCATCAAAATTGATAGCATAAGTAGAAAAAACATCAAGAAGAGCACCAAAAAAAGCTGAAGTTAAAGCTTTGCAATGTATTGACTCAAATTTAAATAGTGAGTCAACTAACTTGAGGGGTCCCAACAAGTGAATTGATTCATTTATAAGTGCAGCCTTAAGTTTTGATATGAGAAGATCTGATGAATCCACTGGGAATAACAATTTACTAGACAAACTTATATCGTTATAACCTGAGATTTGACTAGTAGCATTCAAATATCTTACGAGAGCAGAGGTGTAAATTAATGATGATGATAAAAATATTTTTATAAAATTTTGCGAATTAAACTTAGTCATATACAAATAGAATAATTAAACTTAGTCATATACAAATAGAATAATTAAACTTAGTCATATACAAATAGAATAATTAAACTTAGTCATATATGTATATTATTAACCCCATACCTAGCAAAAGCAAATAAATTTTACCTTTTAAATATTAATTTTTCTAATGCTAGGTCGTGGGGGTAGTCTGTCTAATTTAATCTAATACAATCAATAATGGAACAAGAAATTCACAACTTAATTTCCCTAGATGAAGTAAAGCATTTTTTACGCACTACATCTAATGTGGATGATCAATTAATCAAAACTCTTTTAGAAACAGCTCTCTTTCACCTAGAGGCATATATCTCTACGGCAGTAATTCAAAAGACATATGAGCAAGTCCTGACTCAATCAAGGGAAGTACTAAAGCATAGTCCAGTCTTAAAGGTAGAATCTGTGAGAAATGAAGCTGGCAAAGAGTTGTCATATAACTTAGAAAATAACATAATAGAGGTTGAAGGTAATGATAAACCCATTACTGTCACTTACAAAAGTGGGCTATTCTCTGGTGCAATACCAAGTGAGTTTAAAGTTGCTCTCATGGAAATAGTATCACTTTTATATAACTCAGGATCATCTGAGGAATCTCTCAATTCAATTTTAAGTAAGTTTAGCTCAATCAGAAATTTCAAACTTTAATATGCAGTTATCTAATTCAAATGAATTACTTAGGTTCTCTACAATCAATAACATTGAAGATGATTATGGAGGAGTAAAGAAGGAAGAAAGCTATGAGTTTACAATTTTTGGCAAACTCTGTCTCATACAAATTGATCACAAAAACAATTGTACATATGAAGTAAAAATGAGATCAAATAATCAAATTGATAAAGTTAAAGGAAAAACACTATTGATATCAGCTGGGAATAAAAAATATCTTGTGAAAGATATAGTTATCAATAAGAAACTTACAACTATAAAGTGCAATGACTATGAAGCTCCAAGAGATAATATATAGTGAGCTGAAGGGCAAAATCTATCGTTATCCAGTCTATACATCACTAAATGACAGCTTAAAGCTACCATATATTCTTATAGAAGGCATTTCAGTGAAAAATCTGCCTTACTCACAAGAACTACATAGATATGAGGAAGTAGATGTAACTATTTCCATATATGACAAGCGCTACTCTAATAAAAGTTGTTTAGAGACATTAGATAAAGTTAAGGCTATTTTGGAAAAGCTCCCTGAGAAATTCACCCACATTTCTAACTTATCAATTACAACTGAAACACAAGACAATAAGCACTCATTTTCCGCTACAATCACAGTCAGTTTTTTCCATGTGAGTTAAGGCTATTTTGGAAAAGCTCCCTGAGAAATTCAGCTGCATTTCCAACTTATCAATTACAACTGAAACACAAGACAATAAGCACTCATTTTCCGCTACAATCACAGTCAGTTTTTTCCATGTGAGTTAAGGCTATTTTGGAAAA
>Ga0078894_10004010_pt1 | contig 11214 bp, 11 predicted proteins | sample LauGreSu1BDMLBSD_2_FD_67506 | JGI IMG/M metagenome (GOLD analysis project Ga0078894, IMG submission 67506) | Freshwater lake microbial communities from Lake Michigan, USA - Su13.BD.MLB.SD (version 4) (version 4) | ecosystem: Environmental > Aquatic > Freshwater > Lake | place: Lake Michigan... | reverse complement strand
CCCCATATGCATGAAAAGTGGAATTGATAATATAATAATATAATAAATAATGTTCACAAATTTTTTCAAGAAGATTATTGTGAAATCATTTGGCAATTACATAGAAGTAAGTCAGAGATTCTTTCCCTCTAACCTTGTAAGGACTTCACATCCGAGGACATCGTGATAGACAAGTGGAATGGATAAGTGGTGAAGGAAAATGTAACTATTAAGCAGTTGGCACTGGAATCTTTGTGCATGTCGGCCTTTGGCGCTCCAGTGACTGTTGTCAAGGGCTACATAAGAAAGCTACGCATTGATGTCCCATGGAACAAGCTACTATCAAAACCCTGCGAGATCAATCTTGAGGATGTGCATGTGGTCGTTAATGCTCCTCCGCAGTACGACTCTGAATTCGCGAAAAGGATGCTCAGAAATATCAATGTAAACGCCTTCAATGAGATCAAGGCAACTATATTCGTAAGAGATTGATAAAATTTACAATATTAGAAATAAAAGGCAAACAAAGATCTAGAAGATGGCAAAGCTGCTGCTGTTGTCACCGAGAATGAATCTTACATGAGCAGATTGAGTAGAATTATCAAAGAAAACATGAGGTTGATAATTACCAATCTGCACATTAGATTTGAGGACAACGGTGTGAGTCGAGCGGACTCATAGTTCAACTTTGGCGTGATGTTCGAAAATCTTAATTATTCAGTGACCAATAGCAACTTTGATAAGGTTTTTATCAACATCGATAGCAAGAAGCAGGAGTAGAAAGCCTTCTCAATGCTGGAAGTAAAATAATTCGCAGTTTATTGGAATTCTAATGTACCAGAGAACTGGACGAGGAACAAAGAATTTCTGGGGAACGCAACTGCACCTAACTTCATCGAGCTCTCGCGTCGTTTCACAGAGAGCCTGAAGAAAAGATATTAGCAGTATATGCAGAACTTGTCTACTTCAAGCGTCTTTCTAATCCAGCCATGCGATATCAGGCTAAGGATTAGGAAGAACCTAAGTCCAATGACTCTCATAGAGATCCCTAGGTCTACCACAGCCTTGGATGTTACAGACATTTCTGTGACAATTGATGAGGAGGTGTACAAGGATGTTTAGTATCTTTTGAAGTTTTTCTCCTGGCACAAACAGGCAGTGCTGCAGACGTCACACTTCAAGTATCGCCCTCCTTATAACCTCCCAGTTAAGGGTAATGGCATCGCTTATTTCCAGTATGCGGTAAATGCGGTCAGGTACCAACTGAACAGGCAAAAGAAGGAGAGCTTCCTAAAATAAAAGAGGGCACAAGAAACATTAGAACTAGCATACTTAAACATGATGCAAATAATCAATGATGAACAGGATAGGACTGGCAACTCGAATAGGATGCTTCAAACATACATGACCACAAATAACGGCGTCCAAATAGAACTAAAATTTGATAGTTTGGACCATTTACAAAAAAGAATTAGTAACTTGTAGACTAAGCTGACACCTGAATAAATGATCATGAGTTACCTTAAGGCGGAAAAGATGGCCTTAGAATTAATTTAAAAAGAAGCCGAAAATGCAGGTTGGAGGAGTTGGCTTCCAGGGATGCTAAAAGCCTCCTTAGTTACTAGACCCTCTCCGAAAGACAGCCATGATTCTTTTACAGATGCAGACTTCGAGAAAATAATGTTAAATTACTAAGATATATTACCTGATGAATAACACGGTCTTATTTCTGACAATGATGAAGAATCCAAGAGTAGTATTTCATAGAGTAATTCTATAACAAAAGAGCGACTACTGACAAACTTCTCAGTAATAATGCCCAAGATAGACATAGCATTCGTGAGCAAGAAGTTCAGCACCTATAACAAATACTTCATGCTCCTCTCTATTTAAGGCATTTACTACCAGTCAGTGATCAGTCAGCAAGAAAAATTTAAACTAATTGAAGTAGGCAATTTGGAACTCATTGATAAAGTAACAGAGAAACTCAAATTTGCTAAGGCTATTATGAAGAGAGATATACCCGATGCTAACTTTAGAGGCAAGAAATATGATAGTGCTAGTCAGGATAACAATGAAATTGAAGAAGAAGCCAAGACTAATGTGAATAATGGAATGCCAATAATGAGGGAGTATGACTAGATACTAGCCACAAACTCCCATCCTTTTTTTCTTTTGCAGATTGCCAGCAAGAAGATTTTATAAAAGGGAGAGAAGTGTAACCAGTACAAATTGGATGTGTATTTGAGCGCACTAAAGATCTTTTACAATAGAACTCTTATCTCACGTGCCTAGACTTTTATTAACTAAGCTACGATCAATAAAGTTCAAAATGCGGCGGCAGAGGCTGACTTCGACTAAAAGATTCAGAAAATTAGGAGTCAGACTCAAGAAAGGATGAGCAATATCTTGGAAAAAAGTGAGATTCAATTGAACTGCAATGCCAAGGGCATCGAAATATTGATACCTGACAACACTGACTTTGAGGCTAGCAAGTTCATCAGTATCTAAACTGGAGAAATATTCATCAGAAAAGAGTAGAATTACTTGCATCAGAGTATCAACTTGAGATAACCCTTCATTGATTTCATTAAGCAGCACTAACAAAATTTTTCGCAGAATCTCTAATGTTTGCCAACAACAGATGACTATTCGCTAAATTTAAACGACTTTAGCATGCTATACTTGCCTTCAATATAGCACCTTGAGAACATACCTTATTTGGAGGATCTTAACAAATTTACATTCCTAAAGCGTACTGACTTATTCTTAGCTTATTAAACCTCTAGCTAGGGAGTGATTAAGAACAATGTGTCCTTGCTGAGTGCGGGCGTGTCCACCTTGGAGTTGACATTGACCCACAAAGAGGTAAAGGAATTGAAGAACTTCATTGATAATACGCGTCGCTATCATGAATAAATCGCCATGGAAGTCTTTCGTGAGCTACAATAGATACAGATGACTAACTATCAAATACAGCAGTTTGACCATAGATTCAACTAGATGATAAAAGCTCAGCTGCCTGTCGAACTCTTCGATGAGGATAACGACGGCATCGGGGAACTGCTTCCCAATTTAGAGTAATTCAAATCTAACAGTAGGGTGAAGTCTGGGAGCTAACTCTAGCGCTTTCTTTCAGTGGCTACTCGTAGCTTCAGAAAAAACTCTACAGGCTCAATAAACAGCGACAATCTTAACTACATGAGTGTGGGCTCCAAGGACTTTAAAGATTTCGAGAATGACTCGAACAGGGAGCGCTCACTAAGCAAGAATGAGTCTATAAATGACGAAGACGATGAGTTCTTTGATGCTCAAGATGTCTTCGACCAAGATATCATGCAGATGCTCAAAGCTGAAGAGGCTTTCAGGAAATAATAACAAGATAATAAAGCTAGTTAACTTAAACAAAAGAAGCAATTAGGAGATAAAAAGATTATTATGGAATTCTACATAAAGAAAATAAAACTAAACATTCTTGAAGCAGTAAATCTTGCTGAGGATCTTGTTTAAGGTCTTAGATAAAGGCTTGGAAGTTTTAGGAATGACTAAATTGATTTTGAAATATAATACAAAGGTATCCCATTTTTGCAACTTGAAGTGTCAAAAATTGGTGCATGCTACATGCAGATTTAATCTGAAAAAGTAATAGCGTTCTCTCTTAGAGATTTCAACTTGCTTCATTATGAAAAGCCAGGTCTGCATTCCTCCTTAATTAGATCATCAAATTCTGAAATAGAAAACTTCTTTAGCGAGCAAAAAATGAGTTCGTTTGTGTAGTTGAAGCCTAAATATAGAGATCTAGAAGATGAAGACATAATTTAAGCTGAAGCAATGGCCGATGAGAATTTTAATGACTATTTCTTGAGATTTATTTTCCACATTCATGAAGATTTAAATATCAAAAGTTCGACATTGGAATTAGCAATGATTGATGTAGACTTAAGTGATGCTGTTTTACTAAAAATCATGGATAACTTAGTTTAAGATTTCCCAGAGTCTCCTTAGTTGGCTGATTCTATACCACTTTCTCATTCAAATATTTCACAAAATTAAGAATCTTTTCTGAATCTGAGTTGGGATGGTGCAACACTGAATATCTCTGTAAAAAAAGATGTGACAGAGATTAAGATTGGGAAAATCATATATAGGCAGGGTATTGACCCTAAGGGAAATATATCACTTGATTTCTATTTGGAAGACTTTAGATTAAGTCAAAACTAGTCAGAAATAATAATTAAATGTCAATCTATAGAAAACCTTGACGATAATATTCTTCATGTAAAAAGGGGAGACCATAACTGTACTGAAATTTCAATTACTTAGATACTTATTATTGCGGACATTAAGCAATTCATTACATTGAACAATACAGTATCTAAGTTCAACAAAATAGCTATTACGAAAAAATAATGTCCAAACTTAAATCAAATGAACTAACTTAATGGCCTAGAAAATAATAACTTTTCACAAATTAAGGTTAGGGTAAACGAGGCATATATTTTAGCACCTGTGAAAGATAACAAAAATTAAATATATTTCAAGGTTTCAAATCTCCAACTTGATAGATTGTCATATAATAAACAGAAATTGCAATTTTAATAAATCCTTGTTTTTGTTTCCAAATCAATCAGTCAGTAACCTTCTTACAAATTTATAAATTTGGAAACATGCTAAGCTACAAAGAGAGAGGGACTAATCTTTGTGGAGTTAGAAACGTTTCATCTAACAATAAATGAAAATTATATAATATTAATAGCTAGTATATTGGAGCAGCATATGGAAGACACCATCATTCTAATGGCAAAATTTAAAGCTAATGAATAATAAATCAATGTACAATAATAGAATGAAGATTAGATCATAGTAGAAAAATAAATTATTCCTGAAGAAACATCAGAATAATATTTCAAATAGATTTATAATTGTTATTCTCTCACTAAATTCAAAGAGAGGAAAGAGAAATATACTAGAATAATATGTTTAAGATGTGGATTATTTAGTTTTCAATGGGTTTTTGACCAAGGTTTTGATGACCATGAAGAAAACTATGTGACACTCTTTAATAAGAATTTTTCTTAATAAATTCTTTCACAGTTTGATTTAATTTAAGACTTAAAAGAAGAAGAATTCATAAATACTTCATCTAAAATTGAAGAAAAAAAGATAAATTCTTAAAATATACCAAAAAGTAAAAAATTTTCTAATTTGCAATAAGAAGTTTTGAAATTTGAGATATCAGATATCGTATGCAATGGACTTGATTGTCTTGTATTGTAATAGGATTTCAAAATTGTCGCATTTCAGTTTAAAGAGCTCTCCTTAAATTCATTAGATTAACAACAAAAGTTATCAAGACTAATTTAAATTTCTCACGAAGGATAAAATTAGCAAGGTGAAGTATTTGCAGTTGAATTCTGCAATGAGAATAGAGAGTATGATATTCTTTCAGTGTCCCTCATCGAAGTATATCTCAACAACCGAAATTGCAAGGTTATTTCAAATCTTGCAAAGAGTCTATATAGTTGCAAAAACATTCTTAAAAGAGGCAAAAAAAGAGAAATTTTCAAAAGCTATGTCTAAAGATAGAAAAGTATTGCAAGTGAACTCTCTCAAAGAAAAAATAAATCTAAATATGACATTTTATGTAAATTCAGAGCCTATATTAGTCAAGAGAATCTATCTGAAGGAAAATAATAAGAGTAAGATTCGAATCAAAAATAATTTTTCAGAAATCTTCAAACTAGTTTATCAGGCTATAATTCTCATTATTCATAAGAATCTTCAAGTTAAATAGTTTTTTAAAACACTTTAAAGATTTACCAAAAGTAATAAAATGCAGAAGAAGAGCAAAAAGATTTTGATATAAGGAAATACAACGTTGAATTTACAGAAACATCACTTTTTATTGAACCAAAGTTCCGGTCAGAAATTCTAACAAATGACAATTTCTTCAATGAGAAAATAATTTTGATTCATCCTTTTTCAGCAAAAATTAAAGTTAAAAATATTTTTGGTCATTCAAAGACTAAAATTATTAAATTGATGCTTCCTTTATTAGAAATTGAGTTTTCATTGCAGTAAATTTTTTACTTTAGGCATATATTTGATCAAATAAAGGCTGAATGCTCACCCCTTCTGACAATGATAGAATAAATTAAAATTTAGCCTAAAATTTAGCAAATAATATTCAGAGCAGTGGTAAATCAATTTTACTTTACCATAATAAAAGAATCAGGAGATTAAAGTATTCAAGTAGATTTTAACACTTGCCAACCTCTTTTTTCATTGGAGCTCAAGAGTTTTAATTTTGAGCTTACAAAGACTGAATAAGACAATCTGTCTGTTGTATCTTAAATTCCTATACAACTATATTATTTCAATACAAAATTAAATTTCTACGAGCCTTTGCTTGAATATACTGCAGTTAGATTGATTTTTGACAACAACAAAACAAAAAATGAAAAATTAATTAAACTAGAAAATCTTGGAACTATGAACATTAATTTTTCTGTGGCTCTTTACGATTCTATATTTTCTCTAATTCATAATTTTACTGATGAAAAAGAAAAGTACAACAAGATTAAGTTAGGTGAAAATAATTCAGAGACATTGCCAAAAAGAAATGGTAGTGGAAATATGAATTTTAATCCATCCTCATATTACATAAAAAACTAGACGGGGGAATTGCTCTTATTCAAAACTGGAAGGTAACCTGCTTTCACTGAGCTTCAAGCAGATGAGCATGATGAACTTAGGTTCGAATTCGAAGAGGCTAAAAAGACCTAGAATTTTATCTTTGAAGAAAACTAGTCGCCCATTAAGTCTGAATCTTCAAGTAATGAATAAGATGATGATGGATTGATTGAAGAAGAAGTCAATGATCTTTATAATACCTTTGGTCCACCAAGAGACAAAGATTCCAATAAAATCAAACCAGTCTCCAAGTACCGCCGAGACAATCTCAGATACATGAGAGGCTAACCTAAGAAAGTCTTCTTCCAAATTTATATTGGCAACAACGAAAAAGGATGTAGTAATCAATTTTATTTGAGCAGTGGAGATCGTACAAGTGTTTTTGAAGTTAATCTCGACAGTTTAACTTGTTAAAGATTCTATCTGGATGATTAGCGAAAGTTGTATGTAATATGCCAGGCACAAACCAAAAATGGAAGTAAACATCTTCTAGTCAGATCTCCAATGCAAATTACAAATAATCTGCAGATTCCGATGGAGATTCAACTTATTCAGCATTTCAAAAACAATCAAAGTAGCAGTTTTTTATTCAGAAGTGGAATTGCAGAAGAATAAAAGAGAAGCCTGATAATGGAAGATGAACCAATATCAAGATTTTCTTCACGTCTTGACATTACAATAAGACCTGAGTCTTCATTAATGATACCTTTGAAAGCTTGCGGTTTTAATCATGTGAAGATGCGTCCTTTTTTATAATAGCAATATGGCTAGAATAGCATGAGCAAGGATTAAAATTTTGAGTGGACTTCTATTGTGGAGATGAGCTTGCTTCAAGATGACAGAGAGATCTTTGAGCGTAAGCCTATCGTAATGGTGTCTCATATTGCACAAAGTAAAGATTCACAATAGAGATACAACAACCGTCTTTTTTTCATGCTCAACGCAAATGTTTATAGTATACGTCGTAATTTAGATTTCAATACTTCGTAGACTGAGTTCATTTCAATGAAGTATCTCTCAATTTCTCCTCCATTTTTGATACAAAATCTCCTTCCAGTGACGTTACTAATGATAATAAAAAACGTTAAGAGGGATTTTGATACAAATGTAAAGGATCCAAAAGAGTACAAACTTGAGATGAAAATGAATAGCTCAATTTAGTCTCTGTTCTTAAACCCTTCCGGGAATTTCGATATGTCATTATGTATTCCTGGTTTTGAAAACTCAAGTTTTGTTCCTTTAAAAGTTGAAGGTGATGACGATTACGAACAGGATGAATAAAATGAGAAAGATCAATTCCTTCATTCAATTATTGAAAACGAGCTATAAATTCCTTAATTAGACGGATTTCCGCCATAGCCTCAGCCAAGCAGTGCTGAATTCAAGAATAAGTTCAGGTTTTTAAGGCAGAAAAAAATCCTTTTCTAAATGACGAGCAAATATCAGAATTAGTTTAATGTGTGTGCAAACTTTGCTTTTATTTAAGGTTACTACCACATAAGCTTTTTCTCAAAGTATTGGTTTCTAAATAATACTCAGATGCCTCTTTAAATTTAGATGGTTACTGTAAAGTCAATTATTTCTTAATATTATTAGGATTCTTTTGCGTTTGAAAAATATGATCTTCCTTACGAGCAGACAGAATTTGACTTTGAAACAATAAATAAGTTTATAAAAAACGACGATGTATAACACGGTTTCCCTAACAAGAAGCTTGATGCCACATAGCGCAAATGTAATTTCATGATCAATAACTAACCTATGTTATAATATAGAATCCACTGATACCTATCAGACTGAGACAGTGAAGGAATCTAAATCTTAAAAGCCTAAATCTCAGACAAGTCACTCAAATGTTAAGGACTCAGCGATTTTGGAAGAAATTAATTATAAGCAGTTGTTTGACAATTTGCATTCTTCATCTATAAACAAGGATCTGATACGAGTTAAGCCATGGGAATTCTACAAGATGCTTAAAGAAAAGAAGGATGGTATTATTGGGGCACTTTCTCAGCAGGAAATTGATTAAATATCGACTATTTACTTGACACAAATGCAGGATCAGGACGAGGATGAAGAGATGCTTGGTGCATCTAAGTCAGTCAGATTTAAGGAGGAGATCAAAGAAGATGCGGCAATAAGAATAGAAAAGAACACCATAATATCAAAGAATACAATCTATATGGGAGATTATCAAACCATCAGTCAGAAAAATACACTTTTACCTCTGAACCAGATGAATGTGTCGCGATAAAACTTGTTTGAGACACCCTTAAGTGACAAGGATCACATTAAACGAGTGGTGCTCTTTTCTGACAATCCTCTAGACGAGTAAATACAAAAGGACCAAAGGATACTCATCAAGATTTGTGACTCAGAATGGAGCGCCACGAATTTTGAAATCACTTCTCTTCAGAGAAATCCTATATATATTACAGACTATCCTAGGGGAGATGGACAGCCGACGAGTCTGTATGAAATTGTTGTTTAGGTGCAGTACATGCCATATCCCTTCTCATTATCAAAAGTTATCACATTCTAGCCACGGTATGTGTTCGTCAATAAAACTTGCCTGACTCTCTATGTCATTTAATCTGGCTGTGAAGATAAGGGTCAATTCAAAGTTTTTCCATAAGAGACTAGTATATTCCACTGGACGGACTGTAAGAAGCTTTGCGAGGTAAGTGTAAAGCTAGAAAGTTATGAGTATTCGGGTTCTTTCAAAATAAACTAAATTGGGGAGATAAATATGCGTTTACGTTCGACTTTAGACAACGAGTGCATGATTTTGAATGCACAAATAAACGAAGAAAATAATACTTTCTTTATGGTGATTAGTGATATGTCTTACGCTCCTCCATACAGAATCGAAAATATGACAAAAACAACGTTTAAAATATCCCAAAAAGACAGCAGGAGTGACGATTTTGAGCTTCTCAAGCCATTCCAGATAGTATCATTTGCCTGGAGTTACCCGATGAATGAGAAATTGCTAAGTGTGTCTATATGTACTCAATCTGTTGATGAGTTGCTCGGCTCCTACAATATCGACTCGATCAACAAGACTGAGTGCTCTCTGATCAAATCAAAAAAGACCAACAAAGAGTACAATCTCATGATTATAAACGATAAGACTATCAAGGTCATTCGCATTTTATACCGATAAAATGCTGCCAACTAATAAGAACTAATAGACACTAAGAAAGGGGACCTGACTATGGAAGGAAAATTGAGACCCGAAAGTAAGACAGTGCGGGTTTAACTCCACAAATTAGGGCTTTCCATAATCAATTCACACGCAAGGGAGATTGCCTATGTGCAGCTGACTGGTCTCAAGTTTAAGCAACAGAAGATGAGGAATAATATTAAGGTTTCTGTAACTGTTGATTAAGCGCAGATTGACAACTAGTTGGTTCGGCAGAACGATGCAATAATCCTAAAGAGGCAGCAGGACGAGACGATTAAGTTCCTTACGTTTAAGTTGAACTATGTAAAGAATGACGCAATCGAAAATTTCCATCACCTCAAACTTTTCTTCCTTGAACTGGCTCCGTTCGACCTCAATCTTGATGGCAACTTTTGTGACGAAATTTACAAGTACATCCTTGATGTGATGTCCAATTCGAAGAAAATGGTTAGAATTGCTTGCTCATTACTTTATATAGAAAAATTAGTAGAGTCTGAGTCATATAAACATCTATGAGAAGACTGAGACGGACGTGCTGAAATTTTCGCTTGAGGATCTGAAGAAGCCTTACTTTTAAAAGGACTCAACCTAGCTGATACAGAAGAAAATCCTCTTTGAACAGTTCTATATTCACGATATCAAACTCAATTTTACCTTCCAATCTTCACCCATCCTCTTCAGAGAATTTGCAATGCACCCTGCCATGAAGTAAGTTCTAATATTCCATGATCAAAATAGGTTTTTCATTGTACTTCTCAGCAATTTAAAGAATGTGAATTTGAGTTTCAACAAGTATCAGCCTTTACAGTAGTTGCACTCTTAGATTTTGTTGCCAGTATTTTTGGCACAGTTGAAAAAGTTTTACTTGCAGCAGTGTTATTCAAACACACAGTTCTTCAAGATAGTGGGAAGCATGGGTATATTTGGCAATGTAACTGAATCAGTTAACAGTTTCTCGGACGCAGTCTCGCGATTCAAACACGATCCTTCTCTATTCAGCGGAGGAAAAATTGTCAAAGAGTCCTTCAAAATGGTTGCAGTTCCTCTAAAATCAAGTTTTGTTAACTTTTTCAAAGGGATCGGCCATTATATCAGCTAGAACTAAACTATTGAGGAATAAGATAACTTCTAATCTGTGATTGCTTCTAACCACCATGACGGTGGGACTGATCATGAAAAAGATCTATTCGAGGATGAAATTTCTGATAGTAACCGAGAAATTAACAATTTCAGCTCACCTCTGCTTATGATCGATAAATAAAACAAAATCTGGGTCAAAATAATTTCTCGGGAAAAAGTTAATTAAGATGAGAAGAAGAGACAGCTGCTAAGGTCTAAGGAAGACACAAATGCCT
>Ga0078894_10004007_pt1 | contig 11216 bp, 7 predicted proteins | sample LauGreSu1BDMLBSD_2_FD_67506 | JGI IMG/M metagenome (GOLD analysis project Ga0078894, IMG submission 67506) | Freshwater lake microbial communities from Lake Michigan, USA - Su13.BD.MLB.SD (version 4) (version 4) | ecosystem: Environmental > Aquatic > Freshwater > Lake | place: Lake Michigan, USA... | reverse complement strand
ACACTCCTCATCGTTCTGATGGGGAGTGTTTTCATGTTTGTATCTGTCAATGCACAAGATCTGCCGAGCGATCCCGATGATATGTTCGAAATTGAAGTTATTGATGACTCATTGGATTTGATGCTTGATGACTCATTGGATTTGATGCTTGATGATTCATTGGATTTGATGCTTGATGACTCATTGGATTTGATGCTTGATGATTCACTGGATCTAGAGGATACAACATGGTTGGCTGATATATATGATGAGCCGCTACCTTGGACTCTCAGTTCCGGAATTTTGCTTCGGAATAGGCAAGTGCAAAATGGGGTAAATTTGAGTGGAAGTCAGGGTATAATATCAATAGGAACAGAGGCATCACATATAGGTGGATTCTTGGCAGGATTTGATATTGCAAGGAGAGTTGGAGATCAGCCGGGTCCGCAGGGTTGGAATGCAAGAATTGGTTATCAATATTCAGCATCCGATTGGCTCGATCTGGGCGCACAATTTACGCGATTTGGATATCCGACTGATTCAATTAATCCCGTGGCCGGCATACCAAATATGCTTACTCTCAATGCAACGGCGATGTCATCATCATTCATGATTGATCTTTCTTATGATAGAATGTTTGGGGCAGAAACAGAGACGGTTAATTATCTCGCACTTACTTTGATGGGAATGTTTCAATGGGGTAATTTTCGATTCTCACCAATTGCATCCATCGTTGGAACGCGATATACGATTGCGACTCGTAGATTATTGATTTTTAGACCCGGAAAGTTGCAGACGATATCCGGTATTGCAATGACATCACTTGGGTTTTCGATGGCTTATGATCTATCTGATCAATGGTCGCTTACTGCCTCTCCTATGTTATTATATACACCGCAAAAAGACTTTTCAATGCAGGATGTGCAAACAACAATCATGTTCGGCATTCGGCATATCCTTGAATTCTGATGAGAATTCAGTAATATGAATGGTCAATATTGAGGTAACAATGTCCCATATCATTACCATTCATGATCTTCATTTCAAAGAATTCATTTCTCCCGAAACAATTACGAAAAGAGTTTATGAGATTGCTCAATCGCTAAATGAACATTTTGCGGGAGTGGATGAAATCACCGTTCTTGTAACATTGAAAGGTGCATTCATCTTTGCTGCTGATTTGGTGAGACATATGAGTGTCCCGATGCACATTGACATGATTCGTGCTTCAAGTTATAAGGGTGGTACAATATCTTCGGGTGTGGTTACCGTAAATGAATTCGCTGGAGATTATGCAGGAAAGCATATTCTCATCATTGAAGACATCATTGATTCAGGTCGTACAATCAAGGAATTGAAAAGAGTATTGGAAACAATGCAGATTGCTTCATGCACTACGGTTTCTCTTTTTTCAAAACCTGATCAACATGCACTAGACCTTTCAAAAGATTATATAGGTTTTGAGATTCCACCTGTATTCATCATAGGTTATGGACTTGATTATCAGGAGAGGGGAAGAGAATTGTCAGGAATATGGCAATGCATTGATTAAGGGGGATCACCAATCTTCATAGAATCTGCAGGACTCGCATCTTGAGGAAGTGAAATCTGCATATTCCCTGGTAGAGGGGCATTCACGGGTAATTGCATCGGCTGATTTGGATTGATCAACTGATTGTTTTGATTTGGTTTGCGCTGTCTGAGAGGTTCTTTCTGTTGATTCGTATTTGGATCCGACAAAGTTCTGGAATTATCGATTGTTTGTTGTATTTGTGCATCAGGTTTAGCGGTTGAATCAACTGCTGGAATTTGAGTTGTATCAATGAAAGGTTTTCTTTCAATCATTTTTCCTGTGCTGACATCATATAAACCACTTTGATGAGCGAGTGCAATTTCTACACCGGCTCGTACATCTTTCGCATATTCTGATTGAGGATATCGCTCAACTAGCAAGCGATAATAATACAAAGCACTATCGGGTTGCATGAGAGTGTTCTCAAACATCCAACCAAGTGAATAGAGAGCTTTTGGTGCAAGTGGGGAATCGCGAAATTCTTCGGCTATTCGATTGAACTGTCTTGCGGCTAACACATAATTTGAAATGTTTCGGAAGCGGATTCCTGATGAATATAATTCTCCAAGTGTGTCAATCACAACTGCATCAGTGAATCCCATTTGCATCCGAGCTTCTTGTCCATATTCTGTTTTTCCATAATCATAAGCAAGAATTTCCAGAATAGAATCTGCCAATTCGGGTTGATTCTTACGTATCATTTTCTGATAACTGTATAGATATTGCGCACGATTGGAATCACTCGATTTTGATGATTGTGCGGCAATGGTATAATAGTGTAAAGCTGAGTCTTGATTATTCAATTGATCATGAATTCTGGCCAATTGATAATTGGTCAAATAGTATTGGGTGAAAACCGAATCATGAACAGTTGTTGCTGTAGAATCTGTATCTGAAGTATCAAAAGGTGGTTTTGATTTATTGAGCAGATCTTGCTTTTGTCCCCACTCTGCCAATAAACCATAATATTTGGCAGCTGCCGGACTTACTTGAGTCTTTACGGGTTTTGATTTTGCGAAATATGATTTGGCCTCTTCATATTTTCCCTTCTTGTACAAATCCATTGCTTGTTCAAAATACACCACGGGTATTGCTATGAATCCAGCATACTTTTGAGCTTCATTGGCCATTTTGTCGAATTCTTCTTTCTTTCCTTGAATGCGTAGCATGCGAAGTCTTTGAGCCAGAATATCGGGTTTGAAATCTTTAAAATTCTCATTCCCATCAAGATCATCAAGAATGACTTTTGCTTCTTCATGTTTTTTGAGATACATCAAGCATGCTGCTTTGTATAATTCTGCTTCAAATTCTTGTACCAGTTCAGGACTTTCATCAAGAACGGCATTGAATTCTTTTAAGGCTCTGTCAAACTTTCCCAATCGATAGTACAGTGATGCGAGATCTAATTGCCAACGAGCACGGACTTCACCATCGTCACTTTGTGCAATTGCTTGTCTATATGGTCTCACTGCTTCTTCTTCATCATTGTCGAAAATCGCTTGTTCTGCCATCAATCTGAATGCTTCAGAGAGTATATCATATCGTTTCTTATGCCATGCGATATCAGCCGTTCTCGAAAGCATGGTTTTTCCGAGTGCATATTTTCTTTGAATGAGATATATCTTGGAAAGAAGGAGATGTGCATCGGGTGACATATCGCCCAATGGGAATCGATCGATCAATTCAACACATTTGATTTCTGCGGAAACCCATTCACTTTGATAGAAAAATGACTTTGCCATCAGGAGCAAAGTACCTTCGACATAATCGGATTTGGGATGTTGTTTGAGGATTTTGGATCCTTTGATGATCACGGAATCCAATTTCACTTTCACGGGTTGAAGTCGAGTTTGCTCAATCATGATATCTTTCAAAAACTGAGGTATCTCTGCAGGTCTTCCGAATGCATCTTGGCCAAAGCGCATTCCACTATCAACCGGGGTAAGTACTCTCGGTTTTTGTCTTCGCATGATTTCTGTTCCTTCGAAATCATATTCCGTTTCCCAAATCAATCTATCCATATTGTAATAGGTATTGAAATAGGTCGTGAAATTGTCATACGTATGACATCCAGAAAGTAGGAGCATGCCGAAAACAATGAGATGGAGCTTGATTTTCCTTTGCATTATTGTGTCCCCGAATATCTATACTTAATGCCTGTGGGAAATGGACTTGTAAGGCGAAAATCTTCGAATCCGCTATTGTCCACAAAAGTGAATTGTCTTTGATTCTGATAGATCCATCGAGCAAATGTTCTGCCATCGGAACCACGCGGAGAGCGTTCAACTTGAAATGGCTGACCGAATATAATATAGACCATGCCCATATCTGTCATCCAACCTTCAGTATAGGATCTGAAATTCTTATTTGCATAGTCGATGCGACCATAATATTCTTCGAATGCTTCATTGCGCGAAGTAGATGGGTTTGGATCAATACTCTTCCAATACTCTTCAAATAGCATTCTTTTTGTTTCTTCATCTTCGCCTTCATTGATATGATCAATCTCGGCTTGTGAGGCAATTAATCTAAGTTGTCTGATCGCTTTCTTCAAATCTTGATAGACAATCCCACTGATCGTTTTTTCGATTGTGAGTGTTCTCGAAATGCTTGTGAGCTCTTTATCAATTGAATCATTCTTCATAGTATGCGCCATGATGGTCATGACATAGCTTCCTGATCGCAATATCGGCATTTGCTTAACGGGAATATACAGATGCTGAGATTCAGCTCTTCCTGATGAATAGGTGATAGGAACCGATTCCAGAAAGACTTCCTTTTGCTTTTCATCTTTGATCGTATATGAAATACCAATGACCTCATCGTTCACCGCACCGAAATGATATAATTCCACATAGAGGAAAAAACCATCCATAAGGCCTGCCACATTGTCGGAGAGATGTGGCGTAATGACAATCGATCCGCTGCTCTTTTCTTCTATAGCTGATGCATACATCATGGAACTGAAGAGATAGCGATGATCTTTTTCTTGTTTTGACCACTTGGGAATGGTGATTGTTCTCACTTCGCGGATATCTGTATTTGCCACTGCATCATGAACATTCACAAAACATGTGTGATAGCCGAATCCTGCGGGAATTCGAAATTGCACATGATTGAATTCTGCATTTGCTCCACGAGACTGTTCATATGTTTCCGCAAAAATCTTTCGATCCACGGATTGTTCTGCTATCTTCTTTCCATTTGTATCGCGAATTGATAATGATACCGTGATTACGGCACTAAATCCTTGTTTCTCAGGAGAAAATTGCAATGCCTCAAAAGGGATGGTTGCATAGACATCGATGAATGGTAATGAATCGCCATCTGATTTGAACCATAAGGCATCCACAAACATTGTGGGTACTTTTTTGGGTGGAATGCTCCCTTGTCTGAATTGCGAGAAGAGAATTGTGGGCATGAAAACAAAGATGAGAATCAGGCATGATTTCATGTGGGATAAGTGCCTATGATTCCAAGTATCAATCATGCATCAATCTCTTGCTGATTGATTCGATCGATGATTCCACCGCCGATGACATCATTACCTTCATAGAGCACAATGGATTGTCCGGGCGTTATGGCTTTTCTGTCTTCATGAAACTTGACATGCAATCTTCCATCAGGAAGCATGGTGCAATCTGCCGGAGCGCCTTCATCCTTATACCTAATTTTTACGGTAAAGGTTTGTGTACCATCAATCTCTGCATATTTAATAAGATTGATTGAATGTGCGACAAGCTCTTTTGAGAGCAAATGTTCTTCTGTACCAACCAAAACTGTATTTGTGTTGGCAAGAACATCCAATACATATAGTGGTTCAGGATGTGAAATGCCAAGTCCTTTCCTTTGGCCGACAGTAAATCCATGATATCCTTGATGCGAACCAATCACTTCGCCTTCCATAACTATATCACCTTTGCCGGCTCTTTCTTCGAGATTGGGTACCATGTCCCGCATAAAGCGTTTATAATCATTGTCCGGAATGAAACAAATCTCATATGATTCGGGTTTTTTTGCAATTGTGAGTCCGAATCGTTCTGCATCTGCTCTAGAACGGTCTTTTGTGTAGCCAGTCAGTGGAAACAATGTTCTTGACAAATGCTCTTGCTTCAAACCCCATAAAGCATAGGATTGATCTTTGATATTGTCTGAATCCCTTGAGAGTACATATCGCTCTGTTGTAGGATCTTTTCTGATATTGGCATAATGTCCGGTGGCAATCCATTCAGCTCCAAGCATATCTGCTTTGCGGATCATTTCACCCCATTTAATCAAACGATTGCATTTAACGCATGGATTGGGAGTATTGCCGGCGAGATAATCCTCTACGAAATAGTCGATCACTTCTTCTTTGAATCGCTCTGACCAATCAACCACATAATGAGGAATTCCAAGTGCATTGCACACCCGTCTTGCATCATTGATGCCATCGAGTGAGCAACAGGAGGAATCATTGCCGACATTTCCTCCCACATCTTCATATCTATAGGTCTTGATGGTGATGCCGATCACTTCATATCCTTGCTCATGCAATAGACATGCGGCGACCGAGGAATCAACTCCACCGGACATGCCAACCAAGACTCTTTTCGGATTTCTTTTCATATATGTATTTGTATCTTTTTTAATGCAAATGCCCAAACATGACGATTTGTTTCAGGTGATAGTATATCAACTGCTGAGTTTTAAGCCGACGATTCCAGCTAGGACCAAAAATGCGGACAATATTCGCCACATACTCGAGGAATCTCCGTAAATGATGATTCCGATCGCCATTGTTCCTACTGCTCCAATTCCCGTCCATACCATATATGCAGTGCTTATTGGTATAGTCTTCTGTGCCAACCAAAGAAAGTAGAAGCTTAAAAGCATGGAGCCAGTTGCAAGAATCATGCCCCACAATCTTTTTGAAGGATCTTGGGTCATTTTCATGCCAATAGGCCATCCCATTTCACAAATTCCAGCAAAGCACAATAAAAGCCAATCCATATTATATAAGCTCAATGTAGTGTTTGAATGCCTGCAAATTACTGAAAAGGTAATTCAGGAAGGGGAATCAGTATTTGCTTGAGATAATTTTGGTTTAATTAGGGTAACTATGGCGAAATTTTACACATATCAGTTACTATTCAATAACCAATGTAAATTCTTGAAAAAATTCCTCTATTTCTTTCAATTCATTATTCGTAGTTTTACTCGCATATTCTAGTAAAATATTGATGAATGCATGAACTATATACATGATTTCCATATCCCTGTCATGGGATTATCGTTTTCGGTTGATACGCCACTAAAAGTTGCGCATTACGGTATTTCTTCGGTTGTTTCCATTATGGAAGAAGATTTGCTCGAGATGATGCGAGAACATCATTCCAAGAAGAACGGTCTAGAATTCATACCGGTTGACAAAAAAGAGTTTGACTCTAGAGCCAAGAGAATCACTGCATATTGCAATTTGCTTGATCAATTGGTATGGAAGAAAATCGAAGCCATTCGCAATGAAGAATTTGTATTTGGATCAGAAATCGTAAAGTATTTTGAATTATTGCCTGAAAGCTCACCAGTCAAGGCAAAATATCGCAATATGCTTTTGATGGATGAATCACCTGAGCGTTCTGCGATTGAAACCGAATTAAGAAAAGCAATTGTGCCAGGATATATAGATGTGAATATCATGGCAAAGGTTGACAATCTCGGTGCTGCCAAGACAGGTGAGCCATTGCCTGTTGAGCAATCAGATGCACTGACCGCACTTCGTGGTTATGCTCAAAGCACATTGAATTCTTCCATTGTTTTTTCTGCGGGTTACAATCCCAGACTGTATAATTATATCGCGGCTTTTGATGATTTCTTTCCAACTGAATGTGGTTCGCTCAAAAAGCGAGTCATTCTCAAAGTAAGTGATTATCGCAGTGCAGTAGTTCAAGGAAAAATTCTAGCAAAGAAGGGAATTTGGGTCTCTGAATTCCGTATTGAGTCCGGTTTGAATTGCGGTGGACATGCCTTTGCAACAGATGGTTTACTGTGTGGTCCGATTTTGCAGTCATTCAAAGATAATAGACAAGCCCTTCGTGATGAATTGGTCACACTTTGCAATGCATCTTTGGAAGCTTTGGGCAAGAATACCTTCCCAGATATGCCAATGCAGAGAATTACCTATCAAGGTGGTATTGGAACAGCGCATGAACAAGAGTTCATGAAGGAATATTATGAATTGGATGGAACCGGCTGGGGAAGTCCATTTCTCCTTGTTCCCGAGGCAACGAATGTTGATGATGCTACACTCAATGCATTGGCCACTGCAGAACCCGAAGATTATTATTTGAGTGGTGCTTCACCTCTTGGCATTCCATTTAATCATTTTAGAAAAAGTGGCTCCCAAAAATTGCGTGATGATCGAGTTGCCGCAGGAAAGCCTGGAAATCCCTGTGTGAAGAAGTTACTTGTTTCCAATTCCGAGTTTTCGACTGATCCAATTTGCACAGCGTCAATCAAGTATCAGCGATTGAAAATTGATGAATTGAATAATGCAGGATTACCTGAAGAAGAGTATAAAAAGAGATTCGCAGCAATTGTTGAAAAGGATTGTTTATGTACCGGCTTGGGTACTACAGCTTTGCTGAAGAATGACATAGTCAATAAGCAACATAAACCCGAGGGCGTGATTATTTGTCCCGGACCCAATCTTGCGTATTTTTCCGGTACATTTACATTGGCCCAGATGATAGATCATATCTATGGTAGAACCAATGTCCGTAATTCCCTTGAAAGAGCATCGCTCTTTGTCAATGAATTGGTACTCTATGTTAAATATCTTCACAAAGAGATAGACAAGAATGCATTGACTTTGAATCAAAATACATTCAGAACACTCAATGCTTTCAAAACAAATCTTCTTTCAGGGATTGAATACTATAAAGGAATTAATGATGCATTCTTGAAGAATTGCTCATATGAATGTCCGGACATGTTAGAAGATCTCGAGAAGTATGCTCGAGAAGTCGAATCCATAGTTATTCCAAGTCTGGTTATTGCCTCTTGATGATTTGCTCGGTGATATTTCCTTTTTTGGATGAAATCACCAAAGCATACACTCCGGTGGAATAATGCGAGATATCAATAGGTGCATGATCAATTTGTTCGTGCACCTTTTTTCCTGTCATGTCGAAAACCATAATTCTCTCGCCAGGTTCAGGATTTGTGAATCTCACCATATTGTCATGTACTGCAATTGATGACGAAATACCTTCTTGATCTTCTACTGAAGTGGCTCTACAAGCCACATCCATGGTTAATTTCCAAATGTCATTCATGAAGAAATTGGGTACAAAACCGAGTGAATCAGGTGCTTGTCCCATGCGTACCATCACGAGTTCATGTTGTTTTGAGAATGATACTATTTGACCATTTTTTCCCATTCCGGATATCACATCTTCCGGAGCATCTTTGGCCAAATTGCCATTGAAATAAAATTGAAAACCGGGGAGCATGTATCCGCTTTGACCATTAAGCCACCAGAGATAACCATATGATGGATTAAGTACCTGTGATCGCGTGATCATTGATCTGAAATATTCACCATCCTTCATGATCGTATCGCCATTCCACACACCATTGTTAAGCATGAGATGACCAAAGCGGGCCATGGCTCTAGGAGTGCTGACATATACATTGTTATACGGACCCGACTTTACCCAAAGACCAGTCATGCCGATGCGATTCTTTATAGTACTCTGAGTATATGCATTCAGTGTCTGTCCCGTTGCCTTAGAAATAACTTCTTCAAGCAAAGTATAGGGTGCATTGTGATATGACCATCGAAGTCCTGGATCTGCTTTAAATTGTAGGCATGAATCAGTAGTGCAATCCAAATCTGAAACATCATCACTAATTCCTGTGGTCATTGTGAGTTGATGCTTGATTTTAATCATATCCTCTTGTTCTTTTGGAATTGCTGTCCATCCATTCCCCAAATATTTTGAAGTGGGATCTTCGATGCTGAGTTTCTTGTCTTCCTGGGCTTTTCCAATCAAAAATGATGTCAGAGTTTTTCCTGCAGAAGCCCAATACCATGCACTGTCTTTTGCAAAATCTCCAAAGTATTTTTCAAGAACGATGCGACCTTTGTACAAGAGGATATATCCCTTTGTATTTGACTTTTCTAATTGCTCATAAAGAGCAGGTACATTTTCTGTACACCAACCAAGCTTTTCCGCCGAGAGAGTGTCCCATGTAGCCTGAGGATTAAGAGGAGGAAAATATTGACCAATCACTTGGGAGTGAACAGAATTTCCACAAAAGAGAAGTAAACTTATGATGAGAGTTGCGATGCGCATGATCACACTCCTAAATATGAGAATTCTTAATAAGCAAATCTAAGACAAAACCTGTCAAGTATCAGTTTAACTCTATACAACAATAGCCATGCCAAAAAAAAACCTCTCATGCGAACATGAGAGGTTTTCAATAAGATCATATCCAATTAGAATGAATATCTGATTCCCAATTGCATTTGCATGCGTGAAAGGAGATCGGAATATTGATATGGATTCTCTTTGTCGCGATAGCTAAACATTGGTGTTCCAACAGGCAATTCAGTACCATTGGCACCAAATACATTACCTGTTCTTGCTAGTCCTTCGAAGCGAAGCACAGCATCACTTTGATTCGGTACAAAGCGATATGCACTTGAACCAAGATTGATGATGTCAAGAGATACTTCGAGATTATGTCCATCAGCAAAAGGATTGCGAATGTCAGCTGCAATGCGCAAGTCTATGCGATTATTCCATGGTTCGCGGGCGGCATTTCGTTCGATGATTGTACCACGGGCAGCATTCAATCCATCATCATTTGTGATATAGCGGTCGAGTGCATCATATGTAGCATCATTTGCGCGTGCTGTTCCAGAAATCAATGCAATGTCATTTCTATCTTTTGGTACATAAATCAAGTCATTACTTGTTTGACCATCTGCATTGAGATCGCCATCATAGACATAAGAGAATGGCTGACCTGAGCGACCTTCATAGAACAATGAGGCTTTCAAAGCAACTTCAGGAGCGAGTTCAATGCGATATGCCGCTGATGCAATCAAGCGATGTGGAATGTCGAAATATGAACGTGCAAGTGTCGGAGTATTAGGATTATCCTGAATATAATTGAAGCGCCACTGTGATACAGCCTGTGATGACAATCCAGAATTGATGTCATAAGAAGCTGAATGCGTATAGGCTGCCATCAAGTCCAGACCTGATTTCCATGACTTTTGCAATTGTACCGACATATTATATGAATAGCCCATGTCAGTATTATTAAGCAAAATCACATTGGTGAAATTCTTGCGACCATCAAGGAAGCGAGCTGTTGTATTTCTACCATTATATATACCAAATACACCACGATTACCAGGAAGTGTCGTGCCAAATTGTGTAGTGTCACGACGCTCACCAAGGTTCAAGTCTGTATAAGCGATCTCATTCAAATTCATTGAATACATACCATCAACAGTCAAAATGATGTCTTCAGGCAACTTATAATCGAGACCCAAATTCATGCGGAATGTTTGAGGCATTTTGAAATCATTGCCAGTAAGATTTAATTCTGTTGTAGGAGCAATCTTTGTTGTGTCTTTCAAATTCTCTGAAAGTGTATTTGCAAT
>Ga0078894_10004006_pt1 | contig 11218 bp, 8 predicted proteins | sample LauGreSu1BDMLBSD_2_FD_67506 | JGI IMG/M metagenome (GOLD analysis project Ga0078894, IMG submission 67506) | Freshwater lake microbial communities from Lake Michigan, USA - Su13.BD.MLB.SD (version 4) (version 4) | ecosystem: Environmental > Aquatic > Freshwater > Lake | place: Lake Michigan, USA... | reverse complement strand
TACTTTTATCATTAAACTAACCAGTCCCTTTACAATGATGGCATCACTATCGCCTTCATAAAATACATTGCCGTCTTTAACGCTTGAATGTATCCATACACTAGACTGACATCCTTTTATTTTATAATCTTCCGTCTTAAAATTTTCATCTAAAGGAAGAAGCTTTTTGCCGAGATCTATGAGGTATTCGTACTTTTCCTCCCAACTCTCAAACAATGAGAAGTCGTCTATGATCTCTTGCTCAATTTCTTTTATGGACTTAGTACTGCTCATTTAAGATAACATGCTTATTGCCTTTTGTAAGGCTGAAATGAATGAATCGATCTCTTCAATGGTATTGTAAGCAGCAAATGAAGCCCTCGTTGTGCCAACTATTCCAAGTCTGCTCATCAATGGTTGCGCACAGTGGTGACCTGTTCTAACTGCAATACCCTGATTGTCTAGCAAGACTGCCAAGTCTTGCGGATGAATGCCATCAATCACAAAAGAAATTACACTTACTTTATTCGCTACATCACCAATGATCTTGAGTCCCGGGATTGTTTTTAATTTTTCTGTTGCATATTGAAGAAGCTCGTCTTCGTGAACACGCATGTTGTCTTTCCCATTTTCTTCAATGAAGTCAATAGCAGTTTTCAGTGCAATTACATCGGCAATATTTGGTGTGCCTGCTTCAAATTTAAATGGCAGTTCATTGTATGTTGTTTTTTCAAAGCTTACTTCTTTGATCATTTCACCTCCGCCTTGATAGGGGGGCATGGCTTCAAGCAACTGTTTTTTCCCATACAATACACCAACTCCTGTTGGTCCATATATTTTGTGGCCTGAAAACACGAAGAAGTCACAGTCTAGTTGCTGTACATCAATATCAAGGTGTACTGCCGATTGAGCCCCGTCTAATAATACCAATGTATTGTTTGTATGCGCTTTGGAAATAATTTCTTCTACTGGGTTGATCACACCCAATGCATTTGACACATGTATAATTGAAATAATTTTTGTTCTATTGGTAAGCATTGATTCGAATGCAGCCATATCAATTATCCCATCATCATTGATGGGTATGACCTTTATTTTAGCTCCTTTTTTTTCTGCAATGATCTGCCAGGGAACAATATTTGAGTGATGCTCTAAAGTTGAAAGGATTATTTCATCTCCTGGATTTAGATTGGCTTTGCCCCATGTAGAAGCAACAAGGTTGATCCCTTCTGTTGTTCCCTTCGTAAAAATTATTTCTTCCTTGTGTGCTGCTTTGATGAATCCTTGGACTGAGTCCCTGCTGCTTTCGTACGCTGCTGTAGCCTCATCTGCGAGTGTATGCAATCCCCTGTGAATATTAGCGTTATAACCTTTATAGTAATTGGAAATTGCTTCGATAACTGCCATTGGCTTTTGAGAAGTCGCAGCATTGTCGAAATAGATCAGGTCTTTCCCTTTTACTTTTCTGCTGAGGATAGGAAACTGACTCCTGAATGTAGTTATATCAAATGGTTTGTTTCCTGTCATGGATTTTTTATCAACTATTGAATGAAAGTCTTTCGGATATCAATTGGTCAATGTGATTTTTTAATCCTTCAATTTCTACTTGTTGCAAGATGTCCAATGCAAAAGCATGCAACAGCATAGCTTGCGCATTTTTCTCAGAAATGCCTCGTGCTCTTAAATAGAATAAGGCATCTTCATCAAGTTTTCCGATGGTGCATCCATGCGAACACTTCACGTCATCTGCAAAAATCTCCAATTGTGGTTTTGTATTGGCCGAAGCTTGTTCGCCAATTAGAATATTTTTGTTTGATTGATAGGCATTTGTTTTCTGCGCGTCTTTCCTTACAAATATTTTTCCATTGAACGTACCGGATGATTTTCCATCCATGATGCCTTTGTATAACTCATTGCTATAGCAATTCGGTAAGGCATTGTCAACTATAGTATGATTGTCGGCTTGAGTATCTCCATCTAAAAGATAAAGTCCATATAAATGACTCTCTCCAAACTCTGCTTTCATGATCATATTGAGGTTATTCCTCACAACCCCACCATCCAGTGTAATAGTTACTGAATGAGTGAAAGATTTTCCAAGCTGTTGGATCTGCGTTGTGCCAGTATGATTGGCACCCTTAGCCTCATTCTGTAGTTTGATGTATCTGAAGCGAGCATCTTTTTCTACACAGATCTCATTTACTTCATTGGTTAAACTTTCGTGATTCCCAATGTTGTGATATGTTTCAAGCAATGTTGCTTCTGCTGATTCTTCAATGTTTACAAGGATCCTTGGTTGAGAAAACCTTAAACCAGATTGACAATCTGCAATATGATATATGACAATTGGATTGTTCAATACAGTGTTTTTGTTGACTTTGATGAACACACCGCCATTTGCAAATGACGCATTCAATGCATTGATACCATCTTGATGGTAAGGGTGACTGCAACCAAGATGTGTTTCTACAAATGATTTGTTTTCATTTTTAGAAGCTTCTTCCAGCGATTCAACCACAAGCACACTATCAGTTAAATTGGTCATCGCTTGCTGAAAAATCCCATTTACAAAAACGATCCTGTTTGCATTCTCTGTGCCTGGTAATACGAACTGCTGGATATCGTTACTTTCAATCGATGATTTATCAAGTGTATAGATAAGGTCATCCTTGAATAAATTTTTGATCTTGGTGTATTTCCACTCTTCATGCTTAAGTTCGGGCAATCCAAGTGTATAAAAGGTATTCCAGTTTTTTTGCTGAAATGAGCCGAGCTCACCACTCGCTATATTTGAATTTTCAAACTTTTCTTTAAAATAAATTTTTGCGTCCATCAACTTCGTTTTACTTTCTTCTTTGATTAAAGAGCAGCCTCGTTCACTTCTGCCTTGATAAAGTCATAGCCCTTTTCTTCTAGTTCAAAAGCCAATTCCTTTGTACCAGATTTTACAATTCTTCCGTTGTACAATACATGTACGAAGTCTGGTACGATATAATCCAACAGTCTTTGATAGTGTGTTACAATTAGAAATGCGTTGTCTTTTGATCGAAGTGTATTTACACCATTTGCAACAATACGAAGTGCGTCAATGTCGAGACCAGAATCCGTTTCGTCAAGTATAGCCAACTTGGGTTCAAGCATCGCCATTTGAAATATCTCATTTCTCTTTTTTTCACCACCTGAAAAGCCTTCGTTCAGTGATCTGCTCAATAGTGATTGATCGATTTCAACCAACTTCATTTTTTCTTTCATAGTTCTTAAGAATTGAGCAGCATCAAGTGGCTCCTGCCCATTGTATTTCCTTTTCTCATTCACTGCTGTCTTGATGAAATTCGTAGTAGACACCCCTGGAATTTCAACAGGATATTGAAAGGCAAGGAACAATCCTTCTTTTGCCCTGTCCTCTGGCGACATATCCAATAGATCTTTTCCTAGGAAGTCAACACTACCACCCGTCACTTCATAATCTGCTCGGCCAGCCAGTACTGAAGCCAACGTGCTTTTACCAGAACCATTTGGTCCCATGATGGCATGTATTTCACCTGGCTTGATATCCAAGTTGATTCCTTTCAATATTTCTTTTTCCTCGATCCTAGCTTGTAGATTGTTTATACTTAACATATATGTTCTTTTTCTTTAGATGATTATTTAGCCAACACTTCCTTCAAGACTTATCGCCAAAAGCTTTTGTGCTTCCACAGCGAACTCCATGGGTAATTGATTCATTACTTCTTTTGCAAATCCATTAATGATAAGGGCAACAGCAGTCTCTGTATCGATTCCGCGTTGGTTGCAATAAAAAATTTGGTCTTCTCCGATCTTAGAAGTTGTTGCTTCGTGTTCAACTTGCGCAGTATTATTTTTTACTTCAATATATGGGAATGTATGCGCGCCACACTTATCGCCAAGCAACAATGAATCACATTGTGAAAAATTTCTAGCATTGCTTGCATTCTTTGCAACGTTTACCAAGCCGCGGTATGAATTATTGCTTTTGCCTGCTGAAATACCTTTGGATACGATACGGCTTTTTGTATTTTTTCCTAGGTGGATCATTTTCGTGCCGGTATCTGCTTGTTGAAAGTTATTGGTTACAGCCACTGAATAAAATTCACCAATGCTATGATCACCCTTTAGGATAACACTAGGGTACTTCCAAGTAATGCTTGATCCAGTTTCAACCTGCGTCCATGATATCTTGGAATAAGCACCTGAACAAATGCCACGCTTGGTAACGAAATTGTAAATACCTCCCTTGCCTTCTTTATCGCCGGGGTACCAGTTTTGGACAGTTGAATATTTTATTTCTGCTTTTTCCATGGCGACTAATTCCACTACTGCAGCATGCAATTGGTTTTCATCACGCATGGGTGCTGTGCAACCTTCGAGGTAACTAACGTAGCTTCCTTCCTCAGCAACGATCAAGGTTCTTTCAAACTGGCCGGTATTGGCAGCATTGATACGGAAGTAAGTTGAAAGCTCCATCGGGCATCGCACACCTTTAGGAATATAGCAGAAAGAACCATCACTGAAAACAGCTGAATTCAGCGCGGTGAAGTAATTATCTGTAGCAGGTACTACAGAACCTAAATGCTTTTTTATTAATTCCGGATGTTCCTTAACGGCATCGCTCATTGAACAAAAGATCACACCAACTTTAGAGAGCTCCTCTCTAAACGTGGTCGCAACCGAAATGCTATCCATTACTGCGTCTACCGCTACGCCGGATATTCTCTTTTGCTCATCAAGTGATATCCCTAACTTTTCAAATGTTTTTCTCAACTCTGGGTCAACCTCATCAAGGCTGTTCAACGTTACTTTTTGCTTTGGAGCTGAATAATAGATGATGTCCTGGTAATTGATCTTTGGGAATCCTAGGTTGGCCCAATTAGGCTCTTCCATGGTTAGCCAATGCCTATATGCCTTAAGTCTATATTCAAGCATCCATTCAGGTTCATTTTTTTTGGCTGAAATGAACCTTATAGTATCTTCAGAGAGTCCCTTTGGAGCCTCATCTGCTTCAATATCGGTTACGAACCCGTATTTGTACTCCGAGGTGGTAATTTGTTCTAAAATATCTTCATTTTCCGCTGGCATGATTCTATCTCCGTTTTTGAAGCGCAAAATTCATCATTTTGCGGGGTTATAAAAAGTTTAAGGGCACTGAATGGACTAAAATCAGCTTAATTTTCCTTAATTCGTAACAAGAAACAGGGGTATTTGTTTGAATTGGATTTCTTTTACACAGTCAAGATTCACCGAATGTGGATTACCTTGCTTTTTTATATTAAATAAATTGTTTTAGATGGCTTCAAGCGATTGGTTGTCAGCATTTTTTGAGAAGGAATTTGGTGAAACACCTATGTGTTTCAGATCACCGGGAAGGATCAATTTAATTGGTGAGCATACCGATTACAATCAGGGCTATGTTTTACCCTCAGGTATTGACCTTTTTTGTCAGATCGCCATCAAGGCATCCAATACAAAACAATTCACTTTTCATGCTATCGATCTTGGAGAACAAGTCGTGTTTGAAGAAGGCCAGGTTTTTGAGCCGAAGAACTTTTGGGCCAATTATGTATTGGGCGTAAAACATGCATTGAATAAAAGAGGGCTTGCAATTCCGCCATTCAACTTGGTTATTAAATCGGATGTTCCAATAGGAGCTGGGCTTTCATCCTCTGCCGCTCTTGAGAGTGTTGTAGCGTTCGGACTGAATGAGATTTTTTCACTGGGACTGAGTAAAATGGACCTCACTTGGATCGCCAAAGAATCTGAAAATGATTTTATAGGATTGCAGTGCGGCATCATGGACATGTTTGCGAGTATTCATGCAAAGGAAAATAATGCTATGCTGCTCGACTGCAAGACACTTGAATTTGAATATGTCCCGCTTGATCTTGGAGAAAATAAAATATTGCTTTTTGATACTCAGGTCAAGCATCAATTGGCTTCATCAGAATACAATACAAGGAGACTGGAATGTTTGCAGGCAGTTGATGTTTTAAAAACTGATCACGCTAACATTGAATCCCTGCGTGACGTAAACTTACAGACGCTTAACAATATTGAAAATCAATTAACGGATAAAATATTTAATAGGGCAAAGCATGTGGTTACAGAGAATGATCGGCTACATGAATTTTCAATAGCGATCTCATCAAATAACTGGTCGCTTGCAGGTGCACTGCTTTATGCTTCTCATGATAGCTTGAAAAATGATTATGAAGTAAGTTGTCCTGAATTGGACCTATTGGTTGATGCTGTGAAAAATATTGAAGGTGTTTGGGGGGGCAGGATGATGGGTGGCGGGTTTGGTGGGTGCACATTGAATTTGGTAAGGAATGAAAAAATAGACGAAATCATTAAAGAGGTCAATCGTTCTTATTTTACTGCTTTTGGAATCGTTCCGAAATATTATATTGCAAGCACAAGCGATGGTGCTTCAACATTTTAAAAATAGATGTCTATGAAAAGAATAAGTTTCTTGTTTTTCTTTTTTTCGATGGTATTTTTTTCTTGTATTCTTCCAACTGAAAACAACAATATGAATAACAATCTGAGCAGGGAGTCTTTATTTTCAGACACCCTAAATGGTAAAGCCGTGCAGTTATATACGCTTAAGAATAAGCAAGGCATGTCAGTTGAATTTAGCAATTATGGGGCCACTGTTCTTTCAATCAATGTTCCTGATCGAGATGGTAAAGTTGAAAACGTGGTTTTAGGATATGATAGCATTGGTGGTTACTATGCCGGTAAATCTTATTTCGGGTCCATCGTTGGAAGATTTGCCAATCGAATTGCCAATGGAAAATTCACCATTGATGGTGTTGAATATACTGCACCATTGAATAATGGAAAGAATACTCTTCATGGCGGTGTTAATAGTATTGATAAGCAAGTATGGGATGCAAAACAGACCGATAGCAGTATAGCGTTTTCAATCATCATACCTGATGGTGAAAATGGTTATCCAGGTGAAGTGAACTTAACGGTAACCTATACTTTGAATGAGAACAACGAGATCGTAATTGACTATAATGCTAGAACAACCAAAACGACTATTTTAAATGTATCAAATCATACCTATTTCAATTTGAGTGGAGATCCCTCTCAGACTATTCTTGAGCATATGCTGCAATTGTATGCTTCGCGTTTTACACCTGTTGATAGTACATTAATTCCAACTGGGGAATTGAAAGAGGTAAGCAATACCGCTTTTGATTTTACAACAACGAAACAAATTGGTAGGGATATTGAAATGAACGAAGAACAGATAATATTAGGAAAGGGGTACGACCATAATTTTGTGTTGAACGAATCTGCTGAGTCAATTAAACCGGTTGCAATCGTTGATGAGATGTCTTCTGGAAGAAGAATGGAAGTATTCACAACACAACCTGGCGTTCAATTTTATTCTGGTAATTTCTTGGATGGTTCGCAACAGGGAAGGGGAACTTCATTTCAAAAAAGATCCGGATTTTGCTTGGAGACACAATTTTTTCCTGATTCACCAAACAAGCCAAATTTCCCTAGTACGATTCTTAAGCCTGGCGAAACATTTACAAGCAAAACGATCTACAGATTTTCAACATTTAAATAAATGCCATGAAATATTTACTTGGTGTTGATATCGGATCATCCTCTGTGAAATGTTCCCTTGTTGAAATTGAAACAGGAAACTGTGTTGCAAATGCATTTTCTCCTTCAACCGAAATGCTCATTGCTTCTCCGAAAATGGGTTTTGCTGAACAAGATCCTCTTATGTGGTGGGATGAATTGATCAATGCCATGAATTTGCTGAAAAATGAATTTCGGTTCAATAAATCAGAAGTAGCTGCCATTGGCATTTCCTATCAGATGCATGGTCTTGTTGCAGTTGATAGGAATGGTACTCCAATCATTCCTTCCATCATTTGGTGCGATGGAAGGGCTGTTGAAATTGGCAAGAAGGCATTTGATGATTTGGGTGCAGCCTATTGTTTATCACACTATTTAAATTCACCTGGCAACCTCACCGCTTCAAAATTGAAGTGGGTAAAAGAAAATGATCCTGCGTCTTATTCGCGGATACATAAAATCATGTTGCCTGGTGACTTCATAGCATACAAGATGACCGGTGAAATGCGAACCACTGTTTCTGGATTATCTGAAGGGGTCATGTGGGATGTTCAAGCTGAAACAATTTCAATTGAATTGTTGAGCTACTATGGCATAGATCAGAAGTTGATCTGTAACACAGTACCTCAATTTGGTGAACAAGGAATGTTACATGCTGAAGCAGCCGAATTGCTTGGACTTCAAGAAAATACTCCTATTACATATCGTGCAGGTGATCAACCCAACAATGCTTTTTCGCTTAATGTGTTGAAGCCTGGCGAGATAGCCGCGACTGCAGGAACATCTGGAGTGGTTTATGGTGTTATTGATACTCCTTCATACGATCCATTGTCTAGGGTAAATACATTTGTACATGTGAACCATAACCCGGAAGCGAAACGTTATGGCGTATTGTTGTGTATTAACGGCACGGGAATTTTAAATAGTTGGCTTCAGAAAAACGCATTCAATGGATTGAGTTATCCTGAAATAAATAAGATCGCATCAACTGCACCAATTGGATCTGATGGACTACAATGTTATCCTTTCGGAAATGGTGCTGAACGCGTTTTGGAAAATAAGGATCCTGGTGCCATGGTTAAAAACCTGCATTTCAATCGGCATGATAAGTCTCATTTGGCAAGAGCTGCTCAAGAAGGCATCGCTTTTGCATTATTTTATGGCATTGAAATAATGGTTGCAATGGGGTTGAAGATCAGTACCGTCCGTGCTGGTAATGCCAATATGTTTTTGAGTCAACTTTTCTCGGAGGCTTTTTCAAATACTTCTGGTGCAACTGTCGAACTCTTCAACACAGATGGTGCACAAGGTGCAGCCCGGGCGGCTGGACTTGGTGCAGGATTTTATAAATCACCAAATGATTGCTTTGATGGGTTGTCTGTTTTGAAAAAAATTGAACCTCAACATCAATTACAGGAACAGTATAAGGAGGCTTATGGTAAATGGAAAGAGGGACTTGGCTTATAGAACAGCATCGCTGAAATCAGCTTGTAAGTTTTTTTCTTAATGACAGCATTGTTATCTTTAGTGAATAACTAAAAAAGGTTCTCATTCAATTTTTTATTAATTATAAATCTTAGAATATGTCTATCACGCTCGGCAACAAAGAATATTTCAAGGGTATTGGAAAGATCAAATACGAAGGTCCTAAGTCCGACAATCCACTCTCTTATAAATGGTATAATGAAGACCAGCTGATTGCAGGTAAAACAATGAAAGAGTATTTCAGGTTTGCTGTTGCTTATTGGCACAGCTTCTGTAATACTGGCGCAGATCCATTTGGTCCTGGCACTAAAATTTTCCAATGGGACTTAGCAGATAATGCGGTTGACAGGGCAAAAGACAAGATGGATGCAGCTTTTGAGTTCATGACAAAATTAGGAGTGCCATATTATTGTTTTCATGATGTTGACCTTGTTGATGAAGGATCGAGTTTGTCTGAGTACGAAAGCAACTTGTCGGCTGCAGTTGATTATGCAGCGTTGAAGCAAAAAGCATCAGGTGTAAAACTGCTTTGGGGTACAGCGAATGTATTCAGTAATCCACGATACATGAATGGTGCAAGTACCAATCCTGATTTTAATGTGTTGGCTCATGCGGGAACACAAATTAAAAATGCGCTCGATGCAACAATTCGCTTGGGTGGAGAGAATTATGTTTTCTGGGGAGGAAGAGAAGGATATATGACATTGTTAAACACCAATACCAAGCGTGAGAAGGAACACCTCGCCAAATTTTTACATATTGCAAAGGATTATGCAAGGAAGAATGGTTTTAAAGGGACATTCTTTATTGAGCCAAAACCTTGTGAACCAACAAAGCATCAGTACGATTACGATGCTGAAACAGTAATTGGGTTTTTGCGTCAACATGGGTTAGACAAGGATTTCAAATTAAATATTGAAGTGAATCACGCAACCCTTGCTGGTCATACTTTTCAGCATGAATTACAGATGGCTGCCGATGCTGGTATGCTAGGAAGCATCGATGCGAATCGTGGTGATGCACAAAATGGTTGGGATACAGATCAGTTCCCAACCCAATTGAATGAAATGGTGGAATCAATGCTTGTAATCATGGAAGCTGGCGGATTTGCTGGTGGAGGTGTAAACTTTGATGCCAAGACCAGAAGAAATTCAACTGACCCAGAAGATCTCTTTTATGCTCATATTGGTGGCATGGATGCTTTTGCCAGAGCAATGGTCGTGGCTGATAAAATTATTACAGAGTCACCTTATAAAGAGTTTAGGAAAAACAGGTATGCTTCATTTGATGGTGGAAAAGGAAAACAGTTTGAAGAAGGTAAGTTGACGTTGGAAGATCTGCGTGCTTATGCACTTGCTGAAGGTGAGCCTAAGCAAATTAGTGGTAAGCAGGAATGGCTGGAAAATATAATCAACCAGTATATATAATCATTAGAATCATACCATCATGATAAAAAAAATTTTCTCTCTTGCATTCATTTTAATTTTCAGCCAATCTGATTATGCTCAAAAGGCTGATCGTATTTTAACGAATGCGAATGTGTATACTGTAAACCCAGCTCAGCCCTGGGCGCAAGCTGTTGCTGTACAAGGTGAAAAAATTCTTTTTGTTGGAACGGATGCTGAAGCAAAAAAATTTGCTGATGCAAAAACCGACATCATCGATTGCAAAGGTCAGTTTTTGATGCCCGGATTAATTGAGGGACATGGGCATATTCATGGAATGGGTGCTTCACTCATTAACTTGAATTTGATGAAGGCAAAAAACTGGGAAGAAATAGTTTCTCTGGTTGAGGCTGCAGCTAAAAAAGCAAAGCCAGGTGATTGGATCATTGGTAGGGGATGGCATCAGGAAAAATGGGATCATGCTCCATCAAAAAATCACTTGGGTTATCCATACCACGAAGAGCTTGATAAGGTTTCAAAAAACAATCCCGTATTGCTAACACATGCAAGTGGTCATAGTGCTTATATCAATTTACAGGCCATGCAACTTGCTGGAATCAATGATAAAACTGTTTCACCTGCCGGCGGGGACGTTGTAAAGGATAAATCTGGAAAGTTTGTTGGCGTGCTTGAAGAGAAGGCACAGTCGATCGTTTTTGATGTATATTCTGATTGGTTAAGCAAGCGAC
>Ga0078894_10004005_pt1 | contig 11220 bp, 11 predicted proteins | sample LauGreSu1BDMLBSD_2_FD_67506 | JGI IMG/M metagenome (GOLD analysis project Ga0078894, IMG submission 67506) | Freshwater lake microbial communities from Lake Michigan, USA - Su13.BD.MLB.SD (version 4) (version 4) | ecosystem: Environmental > Aquatic > Freshwater > Lake | place: Lake Michigan... | reverse complement strand
CCTTCATAGGAAAAAAAACGGATTATTTTTATATAAAAGCAAATTCATTAACATTAATGAATACAACTTTTAAATTTCAAGGTGGGATGACAGAAAAAAATATAATTTGGTATATTGTTGATTCATTTAAAGCTACTAACACTGCTATATCGGGAATTGTATTATCATCTTCTATTGAACTAAATTTTTCATTACCAATACAATATAGATTAAATAGTCAAAATTCTGGAGTAGACATACAATTGAATGTAAAATTATTATCTAGTGGACCAATAACTTTAACTAATTCCACTATGAACACATTATCTATAAATTCTATAAATGATTATGGCACTGAATCAGTAGTATGTTATGCTAAAGGCACATTAATAGCTACAGAAAATGGGTTTGTTCCCATTGAAAAAATGAAAGCAGGCGATAAAATTATAACCAAGGGAAAAATACACAAAAATACATTCATAAACAATGAAGAAATGAAAATAGAACCTGCATTATGGATTAGCAAATTTAAAGTAATTCATTTGAATACGGATTCAAGACCTATATGCATTAAAAAGAATGCGATAGGAAAAAATCAACCATTCAAAGATTTATATGTATCACCTAATCATAATTTGTTACTCAACGAAAAAATGGTATCTGCTAAAAAATTAGTAAACGGAACAACCATTTTCCAAGATATGGATTGCGAACATGTTGAATATTACCATTTAGAATGTGAAAAACATAGCGCTATTATTGCGAATGGTGTATTATCTGAATCGTATTTGGACATAAACAATCGTGACGTGTTTGATAATAGCATTCGACTAAAAACTAGAGGACCAAAGGCTAAACGCAATTTAGCATTAATAAATCATCAATGATTTAGGTCTAACTTTCCAAGTAACTCGCTTTGGTATACGGGTGTATTTGGGTACCCAACTTTTTTGCAGAGCAATCTTTTCTCGGTAACAATAAAAGGAACTTCCCCATTCATCACAATTCAACTCTAATTGCATCCATTCATCATATTTATCTGGGTCATTTTTTTTAAATTCGTCTACTGTCATTTGTTGTTCTAATGTCCTGCACAATGGACATTTGATTGGATTTCCATTTTTAATATGAACTTGAAAAACAGAATGAACATTGACGCACGGTTCTTCTGAACGAGCCTTACATTGTTTTGCACAGGTCACGCAAATTGCATGTTTACAATTATCCAATTGATACATGTGTTTCATTGGTTCGAAACAAATAGGACATTCTTCCATTTTATAATTTTACTAATTACTATTTTATAATCAATTTTTTACTGAAAGGATGATACATAAAAGTTAAAAATAATCATGATACACGGAAAAATAATAAAAAACGTAGGCAAAAACAAATCAAAACAATTTTGTTGACACAACATCATATACATGATGATTGGAACAATAATTAATACTCCAGCTACTTTCCATGTATGTGAATTATAATATTTATACTGGGTTATAACATAATACAAATTAATTATATAAATTCCTAATATTACTGTATATACGTAGTTTTGTTTCATTTTATCTGAACATACTGCTTTTCTACAGTACAAGAATAATATTAGACTTATAATAACTACCATAATAACAAATAATTTAACAATATCATCCATATACTATAGTATATAACTTTTACTAAATTGTATATCTATATATTATGCAACGAATTTTACCTGAAAATTTGGTACCTGGCAGAGAATATCGTATTCTTGTTCAGTATTATGCAACTCATCCTATACCACCAACTATAATTAGAGTTGGAACATTTGTTAGAATGGAAGAACTAAGTGGAGAAAGATTCGCAAGATTTTCAAATGTAAACAGTGAAAATTTTGGACTTCAATCGAATCCGTTATTTAACATTAATGATTATCATTTTTATCAACCTACCGAACATGTGATGTACGATGAATTAATGAGAAAAAAAGGTTTACCTGATTTAGTTGGTTCTTACTGGACAAAACCAAAAGGTGGTACCCGAAAAAAACAAAGAAAAATAAAAAGAAACCGTAAAACCAAATAAAATCTAAACATGGAAATAGGTTTTTATATTTTCAATACACGTTTTAGATAATTTTCGTTTACCACATACAAATGTAGCCAAACATTCTTTATTTTCCTGCATTTTTTTTTCCAATTGAAAAATAGTTTTGTATTCCGTCATTAGCGCCGTTGCCGTTGTACTACTTATTCCGGGTATTTGAGACAACATAATCACATCAATATTTTCTGGTGTAATTTTGTCACGTTTTTGTTTCTTTACCGTAGACGTGTAATCGGATTCCGTATGCGGTTTCAAATCATCTTTTTGTAACTTTTCAAACAGAGTAGTTACAAATTCTGCCGTTTCATCTATCGACTCTGTTCGAAATATAGTAAACCCTTTGTGGTACCATATGCTAATCAAACTAGACAACAATACTTTTTTGGAAAGACTGCACGCATCATTGAGCGAACCTTCAATTAAATATAAAATGTTATGGTTCAGTACGGGTGATTCTGATAACCGAAAGGATTGTTCTTTGTATCTACCATCACAGATGCTAGATGCAAGGTCAGCAATTGTTTTTCGTTCGATAATTAAAAGTTCTTTTCCATCTTTTTCAATCGTTATGTCCCCCAACGTCAAATTTTTAGGTTCGACTTGGATGCGTTGCAACAATGCCTTTTCACGATAATCAATGTTCAATTGCATTCTACTATAATCACACGATATGTGTTTAAATGAAAAAAATAATAGTTTACTGCATAACACGATGAATAATAAACATTGCTTTGGCTATATAACTTCCCATAAGAACGGCCAAACATAGTATAGATGCTATTTTATATATGTATGAATCTTCCGGTTCAACATCTTCGCGAATTTCATCATGTATAAACATTTCTACTTCTTCTATTTCTTCCTCTGAGTTATCACTGAGTTCAAGTGTATTAATATCTGTATTATTTAACCATTTATCGTGCATACTTGAACATTGGGTCAAATATTCAAGCGATATCGTATTTTCTCCTTTTCGTGCTCGACTTGTGCAGCGTTCAAAACATACATCAGGGTCGGTCTTCAAATAAATAATACCTGTCATCACCACATCTTCTAGAAATTCGTTGAACCATCGATTGTAAATCTCAAACTGTTCTTGTGCAATGTCACCGCTGTCATACAACATTCGAGCAAACACGTAGTAATCGGCCAATAACGACCGCTCTGAAATCAGAATACAATCGGGATACTTTTTTATTTCTCTCTTCAAATAAGCCAAACGGGTAATATAGGCCATCATTTGAAATGCAAACGCATATTGTTTTGGGTTGGCATAAAAGAGTTCAATCATATTTTTTTCGTCGACAGATTTGATACTTTCCCATTCTTCTACTGGTTCAGGAACGTACACTACTGGAATTCCATCCACATGTTTCAAGTGTTCTTTCAACTTAGCAATAAACGTAGATTTGCCTGAACCGATGTTTCCTTCAATCGAGAATAGCTTCATTTTACTGATAATCAAGAGATTATTTGTTATTCAATTTTATTTTTGGACTATAATCTTTTCCGTACAAACCGCATTTTTGGTCGTCTTCTCTTGCCCGTTCTGCATATTCTTTATGTTTTAAACAATAACTGATATCATTAAACCGGCGCACATTTGCTACTTTTGGTTCTTTGTAATGAATGCAATCAAAACAGGAAGGTAACATAGTTGTAGTATATAGATTATTTTAAATTATAAATATCCTTATATAGTTCAAATGGTATTTCCCATTGCATACAATAAATATTTTCTTCATCACCTGTATTTCCAATCCATATACCTTCCAATGCATCTTCATCATGCCACGTGTTTTTTACCCAACAATTTGGATATTTAATCAGTAACCCTTCTAACCATTCATAATCTGGATTCCATTTGGTAATTTGATTGAATTTGATAATGTTGTTCGTTTTCTTTTCAATCCTTATATTTTTGTAATAATAAAGGTCATCAGATTCTTCTGCTTTTACTAATTCTTTTGTATAAAGCTCGTTTAGTTCCTCTGTATTCTGACATGCTATAATGATGTAATTGTAACATTCATTGGGCATGTTATAGTACACTCAAATCATTTTAAGTAATTATTCAAAACACATGTTCAAAAATTTATTCAAATTTTCTAAAGTAGGTTTGGCATCAAAATCGTATACTTTCCCGTCTTTAATCAACTTAATAGTTGGATATGTTTCTACATCATATTTACTAGCAAGAGATTCGTTTTTATCGCAATCTATTTCTGAAAAAAGTAACGTATAATTATTCTTCTTTTTTTGTTCCCAGTATTTTGTGAATTTATTCCATTCAGGTCTAGCTTTTACACAATAGGGACACCATGTTGTATAAAAATAATACACTTCGGCAGTAGCAACAGGTGTGGAAGTTTCACTTTTTTTGTGAAGTCGGCGGTAAAGATAATAGGCAATAATTGCACATGTTATACTTATTGCAGCAATGATACTATATAACATATAAAAATACCATATATAAAAAAAATATCTATTCGGTAATTATAATTTTTTCTAGTTTTGTACAACTAAATAGTAAAGGAGTATACCTTTCTGTAGGTAATACATTAATATTATCATAATAACGTTGAATTTTGGAAGGTTTGTCTAACATTTTTAAATAAGTTTCAATTACATTTCCATCTAAAATTAATTCTTGGTCCTCTGCTTGGTACGGTACAAAAAATTGTATTTCAGGTTTTAATACAAATAATTCAATTTGCTTGTTGCGTATCAATTCATCGGCTAAACGTTTATAATAATCATTTTTTTCAAAGGTGACCAAATTTATTTTGGGTAAATACATTTTAGAAGAGTTGCAAAATCCGTTGGGACATTGTTCCAACATGTCTTGTATGTATTCTTCTGGTATATCGTTGACCCATTCTATTTTATGGTGTAAATGAGACCGTAATACTTTATGTATACGCTCCGTGACTTCTTTTAATTTAACAGCATACGATTTTGTAGAATGAATTATTTTTTTGATGGCAAGCCGTTGGTCTGAAAACGTATGCAAATTCAAGGCAATCATCAATTGATTTTTACAATAGGTAAATCCATATTGTTCATATTTAATTCGATTGGTGTTGGATATACGTGCAACATCTTCAACTGTATTTGTAAATTCTACAAATTCATGTTTTAAATTTCCATAATAGGGTTCTAATTTTATTTTTTTAGAATTAGGTGAAATGATACATGGAACATAATGAAACGTTTCAGTCAAAATTCCAATAATTTCATTTTTTTTGTTAATCACTTTATATTGTGGCTGACAAGGTATATGTAACGTGGTGTAAAGATGTGTTAAAAATGTGACGGTAGACTTTATCTCTTGCAAAGGTGGGGTATGTATTTCTTCCAGTTCACGAATCATTTCACTTGGATAACACGGAACATAAAACTGATTGATTACAAATCCAATACATTTATTGTGTTGAGTAACTTGTTGTATTTCTTCATACGTATCATACAATCGGTCGTACATTTCAACCGATGTTATATTCATGGTAGGTGTATTTCCATCTAACTCATAATCAATAATAGGCCTGCATTTTTTGTATGTTTCTTGTATCGTTTTAAATGCATCTTTTACTAATGGGTCATTGATATCAAACACAAATTCGACATTAATTTTGCTTTGCGGTTTTTTTATGATAGGTTCATAGCAATTATCTTTTTCAAAATAATACAATAGAATACACTGTTTTTTGTCATCGAATTGTTTTCCGTACGTGTTCGACGGACATACCAATTCAACGGAATCATCGTTATCTTTAAAAATAATAATATTGTAATTATGAAATCGCGTAACTAATTCCCATCCTTCTTCATGTGTAATGTTTTTAGTATCTTTTGTAAAATCTTGAAAAGATAAATATTTATTGGATATATTCCCATTTTGTATATATTTAAAATCATTTTTCATTCCTTGAATATATGTTTTGAAATCAATTGCCTTTTTAGTTAATGAATAAATAGTATGCATCGTGTACAAAAATTGGTATTGTTTATTATGAACTCCCCAACGTAACAATTCATAAGGTGTAGTGTCGACTGAACTACGAAATACTTTTTTATCTACTAAATCAAAAAAATCAATCAACGGTTCGGGTAAATATCCAAATTTAAAAATACCTTCTTTCGTGTCAATTGGTTCTACTTTGCCCACAATATATTGGTTGGTAGTAAGTTCTTTTGGCTTATCTTTGTGTTTTTTTTCTTCATCTTTTTTTTTATGAAGTATTCCACCACAACAAGGTAAATTTCCTTCCATAAAATAAGGATATTTAGCTGGTTTTTCTATATGAGCTTCATGGTGGTAGGTAGGGTATTCATAATATTCACTATCTACGTTTAATTTGTATCTGGTTTCTTTACTGTTAACGTGATATCCGAAAATATCTTTTTTTTCACGAGGAGTTTCAAAATCACCTTCATCTAAATAGGCTTTTGATTTTTTAAAGGACCAATATTTTGGACAGAGGAGTACATGGTCATCTTGCAATGATATATATTTATCTCCATTTTCCATCGTATCCAACCGGTCTCGATACTTTTTATATTTTTCACTTTCCCATTCACTCTTAGAAACAATAATGGGAACGAATTGCCGAAGACATTTTTTGTTGTAATCTATACCAGGTATTTTTAGATTGTATACATGTTTTAAACGTGTTACAGCAAAATTTCCATTTTTTAAATGGTACTGTTCTACACTATTGTCATTGTCTAACTCTTTTACTCCACCGCCTTTAGTTGGTGCACCTCCAAATGCATCGGGTACATCTTCAAAATCTTCTACTACGGTTTGTTCGATAGGGGCTACCGTCTCCTTTTGTACATCTTGTTTAATATCCTTCAGCTCTTTTACGACTATGTTTGCAATACAATTAAAATTTTTTTTGATGCACGGCAAATAATGAATATTATTGATACCTTCTATAATGATAGAAGGAGGAGAAGATAAAAAAGTTACTTTGAATCCAAGATTGATGTTGGGTTGGTGGACGACCGTTTCTTCCGATGGTGCGTACGTTGTAAACAACATGTTGGCATCCTCATCGGATAATTGAAACATGGATTTTATTTTTTGTATTATTTTTTTCTTTGTATCTATATTGGTCATGACATATTTAATAACTTGTTCGTATAATTGGTTCGTGTTCATTTCAGACGTGTACAAATAAATAAATCTATCTTCTTCTTTTACGGATATATCTAGACATACACTTGACACATAGGGTAATTTATCTTTATGGTCTAGTATGTTGGTATTTACTTGCAACACATATTCGATTGCATCTATTTTTACATTGGACGCACTAATGGTGCTAGATTCAGACCAAGGATACGTATATCCAGATTGATAAACCGGTTCTTTTACTATGGATAAAATGGGTAACAGTATTTTTTGAATTTCTGCATTCAACTCTTCTTCAGCAATAGCTTTATTTTTTTTAAGATAAACGGTGATAGAACCGTTTTCATAAAACATTACACAAATGTTTCGGTTATCTAAATAAATGTTGACGGATTTTACTTTGATGTCTTTATCTCCAATATGAAATATTACCGAATCAGGTAAAAATGGAATTTTTTTATCATAGATATCTTTTTGTTCTGTATACAATTTATACAGAACCGTTTTCCCTGTATAATAATGTATCATAGGATACGTTTCCGTAGCATGAAATAAATTAAATATCGATTCCAACGATAGACTAATACGATGTGTAGGTAAAATAGTAAAGGTAATGGACCGAACAAAAGAGGCTGTTATCTTAGATTCTTTTTCATTGGATAAAAAATTTGCTTTTTGTTCGACTCTACTTTTTAATACGGGTAGGTCGTCCATGGAAGATTCTGATTCAAAATAAGAAGGTTGAAGTTCTTTGTCAACATTGGATTGTTGTACTACATAAAGTGTATCTTCTAAAAAAGGTAAATAATCTAACAACAGAGTCTTTTGTAAATTGGCAGGAACATGGTTTAAAATTCGATAATCTACACTATTGAACGGCAATGTTTTTTTGCATAAAAATGGGTTGGCGCATTCTCTCAATATATGTCCGATTGGAATAGTTATGACATGTTCATCTTTGATATCTATCATACTTAGAAAATCATCATAAGTATATTCTTTAGCTTTTAATTGTTTTTTAGATTCAATCGATAAATCCGCTAATACATGTTCCATATCTTCTTTTACAATCGTTTCCGTCTTTTTCATCATTTCTTCATATAAGGTGTGCACATTCATTTTGCGAAGTTGGTTGGCAAATAAATAAATTTCATGAGGTTGACATCCTAATGATTCACTGATTTTATATTTAATCATTTCAATCGTATCATCTTCTGCAATAGGTATATCAAGTATAGTTTTACTATCTTGATTGATTTGTTGAACTATCATATATTGATAAAGTATTTAATTTTTAATATTTTATAGTATATGGCATTTACGCGAATTCATGATGACCCAAACCGTGTAATGAAAGATTTACAACAAAGTACAGACCAAGGACTCTATTATCTAAACCAACCTGGAAATGGTGAACGTCCTCCTTTTATCGTTGACCCTCAAATTATTCTTCAAAAATGGGGCGCCAATTTGCATGAAGACCGCATTAAAATCGACAGCGAACTGAAAGGAATTAATTATAAATTGTCTAAAACACCACCTACTTATCATTTAACCACAACTCCAATTTCCTATCCGGATTACAACAAAGAAATTACAAGTCAGCCACGTGCAACCCATCCAGTGTGGAATGCACGTGATTTGAAACAATATAAGGAAACACCGTTGCCTCTTCCCGCACAAGAGAATATAGAATTACCTTTCCATGCTTACATAAGTACACGTATTTTAGAAAAAAATAGACAACAATAAAAGTTTACGTATATTTTGTTTAACTTTAATTAAAGAATTTGGAAATGATATAGGTAATCCTCTATTTCCCTTGATAAATACAACTTCATATTCATTCCATATTGTATTGTAATAGTGTGTATTACATATATCCCCTAAAAAAGGTTTTAAAACTTGTTTAGATTTAAAAGTAAAATCTACATCTTTATAATAGGTCATACATGAACCTATGTTCCAATTATTTTCAATTACTTTTCTAGACATTAATATTTCTTTAGATTGGATTGCATCATCGAATGTTTTTGCATAATTTGTCATACTAAATATTTCACATTGAATTAAATAATTTAATGTATTTTTATCCATAGAAAAAATATAAGATTGAACATGAGAATGTGTAAACGGTTTATTACACGTATTTATAGTACTTCCAAATAATTTTACATTACCTTGTAATCCATTCAAATAAACATCTGTCCATTTTCCTGTAAATGTGGATGGAAGATAGGGTCCTATCACAGATGAATTTACAAATATAAAATGTGTATAATTGTCATATAAATTATTGGTCAATAATGCATCACTCCATCCTCCAAAATCGTACCCAATATTATCTCTAAATAGTTGTTTTACATAAGTGGGAACTCTAACTTTAGTATCCTTGTTATTACATATAATAATAAAATCTATGTTATCCTCTTTAACTATACAATGGTTAATAAAATATTCTACTCTTTTGTTATAAATATGAAATACATATAATACAAGTACTTTCATACTATATATAAGTAATTAAAAACGTTGTAATCTTTTTAAAATTTACTTGATTTGTCTGTTTAATTTCATACTATTATATTGTATAATAGTATGCCAACTAAAAAAATAATATATCCAAATGGGAATATTTATACAGGCCAAGTAATCGGTGATGTTTGGCATGGTCGTGGAAAAGTGCAGCAATTTGAGGATGGTAATTTAATAGAAGAATTTGAAGGTTATTTCAAGAATAATGCACGGAATGGAAGAGGTAAATTAACGACCATAACAGATATGACTAAAATCAACAAGGGTGAATGGGTAGATGATGTACAACAAGGTAACGCTCATATACAGGAAATAAAAGATGGAGTAGTTATTCATGAATATAAAGGAGAAATGGTAAACGATATGCGGAACGGTCAAGGAACATTACATGTCCGTAGACCGGATGGTAGTATTAAAATAATGTATACTGGTCGATGGTATCAAAATTTACCAACTCGTGGAAAATTTCAATATTTTGATGGTGAGGGTCAATTAATAGAAGAATATAATGGGCCTCTACATCAAAATAAACGTTATGGTACAGGACAATTAATTACATACCACAATAAAAAACAATACTACATATATGAAGGCGAATGGAACAATAATGTTAAACACGGTGCCGGAGTAAAATCATTTACAACTGGATTAACATGCAACGGAATTTGGGATAAAGGTAAACTTGTATCTGGCAAATTAGTGTATAAAGATGTAGTTCTTTCGTGTACATGGGAAGATGGCGAGGTATTAAGTGTGAATCATGTATCTAATCCTAGAAATATTGTAGTTAATTTAGAATTATTTGTAGAAGATGAAATATTTAATCGGTACAGCGATGTTAAATTTGATACATTTGATATGTATGCATTACTCGGTTTTTTACAAACAGAAGAACAAATAACAAGTTTTTTGAAAGATATAGATGACCGTAAATCATCGGCACGTATTGTAGCTATATGTCATGCAGAAATTATGCCTGCATTTCCTTTATCTATTTCAAACTTACAACGTGTTTCTCAAGTTGAAAATGGTATATCTAGTTATAATGTATTAGAAGAAACCATACAATTATTACGATTACAAAGAATACAAGAAGATGATAAATATATAGAACAAATTGAGTTATTCTTTAAGAATGGATTAATGAAACGTTGTACACCACAAAAAACCCCAATTGACCCTGAAAGAATTAAATTTTTACAAATGTGTAAAACAATAAAAAAAATTCCAAATCGAACTTTTGCTTTTCAACAACCTATAATAAATAAAATATTTAGCGTAACTGGAGATGATATAAACTTATTATTAGTCTACAATGATAGAGGAGAATATGTAAATTTGTTTACACCTGATAGTGCGAATATTACATTACAAAATTTATTGAAACGTATTCCAAATTGTTCCAATTGTATATTAATTGATAAATCTTGTTCAAGTGAACTTGAACCTATCGTTCAAAAACAAATACAATATATGGG
>Ga0078894_10004004_pt1 | contig 11220 bp, 8 predicted proteins | sample LauGreSu1BDMLBSD_2_FD_67506 | JGI IMG/M metagenome (GOLD analysis project Ga0078894, IMG submission 67506) | Freshwater lake microbial communities from Lake Michigan, USA - Su13.BD.MLB.SD (version 4) (version 4) | ecosystem: Environmental > Aquatic > Freshwater > Lake | place: Lake Michigan, USA... | reverse complement strand
TGCTTCGCTACTTTCTGCTTCGCTACTTTCTGCTTCGCTACTTTCTGCTTCGCTACTTTCTGCTTCGCTACTTTCTGCTTCGCTACTTTCTGCTTCGCTACTTTCTGCTTCGCTACTTTCCGCTTCGCTACTTTCCGCTTCGCTCCTTACATGATTGTGTATAATAGGCCAAATATTCGGTATATTCTTTCGACAAAACACATTTGCCCAAATCGACCGAACGTTGAACAAACATACAACCTTCCAAACATTTCGCGTAATTACCATTATTATAACTATTGCGAATGAAATTGTAAATGGGTGGTTCTGGCGCTTCGTAAATATAGGTATAATTGGTAATCATTTGTAGATAATCACCGTAATAATGTTCGAATAATTCGGGGTGGTCGAAATATACCGCCGAAAACAATTGTTCATCGGCGTGTCCGTAGCCTAAATGTAGATATTCTAAGAATTTGGTTTCTATCAAATCGCACGCCTCATACATATACTTCGCGTTGCCCGTGAAATACCCGCTACACATACTACACCGACCAAACTGGAAATATTCGGGAGTATTTCGCACGAGTGATTCAGGAACATAATCGATATAACACGTGGAAAATTTGTCGCGATTCACCGCCAAACCTTCGTCCAATCGAATCAAGTTTTGGAATCCCATGCGTTCAATACAAAAATTAATCCACGCGAAATGGGTGCTTTTGAATGGATTGGCGATGATGGTTTCTTTCAACATCGCGTATCGTGCCATACAAAACAAATAATAACTTGCCGTATTGCGATTATCGAAATAATATGGATGTTTTTTCCGATTCTCGATGATTTTTGCTCGGTAATCACGGAAACATTCCGATAATTCAGACCCGTTTTTCTGGAAACGCATTTCGTCGAATTCCCTCAATATATACCGCGTTTTGTCCGCGAACCATGTAGGACGGAGTCGTTGGATTTCCGGCATACTTTCTTGGTCGCAATAGATGACCAAGTTGTAGGGGAGAGAGAGGGTCGAAATGGCGTGTGAGAAATAGTAGTTTTTGTCTCGGGCACATATTTCGCGACTGGCATCGGGGCATTTGGTTAGATTGAAATAGGCCGTAACGAGAGTCCAGTTGGAATTGTCGCGTTTATCGAAAGTGATTGCGTCGTTGAACGATACAACCCCGCAACCCGACCAGTGACCGACTTCGGTTAAATCGTATCGTTGAGATTCGGGGATTTTATACCATAGATTATTGCGCATCGATTTGAAGTACCAAATGTCGTCATATACGACGAACCCGGTATATCCGATATCGGACAAATAACGATACAATCCATATTCGATTTCGCCATCGTGGGGTTCAATATCGACAAATACAAACGCCGATTTCAAGAACGATTCGCGCCATTGTTCGCGGACAATCGGGTTTGTGAGATCATCGGTATGGAATCGGATATTTTCGCGGGTTCGGATAGCGGGATTGGTTATGCGGTCCATGGGACCAAACGAAAGAACGGTATTGGTAGGTTCATACGACAATGCCAACGCTTCATAACCACCATTGGTATGGATATTGATAATGGTCGAATCGCGGAAAAGAGAGGCCAAATACGCCAAAAGACGGAAATGTTCTTTGCCGGGTTTGGCGTGGAATTCGTTGATGGTTTCGGTTGCTATGCCGTGTTGGAAAAACGGTTGAAATCGATCATATTCGATTGCCGAAATACTCTCGATATCGGTGGAAAACATAGTAAAATATATAAATCGATATTCTTTATATATTTTTTTACGAATCTCTCGGGGAGTCATTCACGTTTACGGACTCATCTGGATGTAGAAAATTATCTGTGAATGTTTGCATCGCGCCATTCATTTCACTAATAATTTCCATTTTTTCGTCATCCGAACAAGACCGGATTCGTTCTAGAATGCTAGGCGAAAACGACCCATAACTACGAATATGATGGTTACAACTACGGATAAACAAATGAGGCGTAATGTCGTTTCCGTGACAGATTTCTGATCCGGTGGATATACTGATCGGTTGGTCGGATAGTCGGTCGGGAGGGTGGTCGGATAGTCGGTCAGCAGGTTTGGATAATTGGTCGGGAGGTTTGTAGGCGGATATTTTATCGAGCGGTACATAATTTAACGCGTGTATTTTCATATATTCATATATAATCATCACAAATGTTTATATACAGATTTTTTATTTACATTCATAAAATACAAAAATAATACATTCATAAAATACAAAAATAATACAATAAGACCCCATTATTTACTCGACGACTGGATTACACTACATAATTGGAGAGTATTTGATTCGCCGTATTTTACAACAACGGGTTCCGTCGATTTTTGAACGACTCCCGATAAACTCCGACGAACTGCGTTCTCTGGAGTTTCATCGTATTCCTTCGACTTCGTCTCCGAAATACTTCGCAATTTGCGATTACATCCGCGTTTGTGTGCGGCCAACCCTTTGAGAGTAGAAACAGTGAATGAATTACAAAGAGAACAAACGTATCCTTGTTTCTTACAGGAGGAATATCGAGTGGAAAGGTATTTATCGAGAGACACGAATCGAATATCTTCGACTTGGGCAAGGACTTTCTTATACATTTCCTTCAACGTATTCATGATGGTTTCTTTCTGACCGATAAACGTTTGATACTCTCGATTCACTTCATCGAGGATTTCTTTGGGGATGGCGTATTTTTCTTCGGAAGAAACATTGAACTCGGCCAATTTGGCGGAAATGGTATCGACGATTTCGATGGCGGTTTGCATTTTCTCGGGAGAATATTCGAGAGTATGAACATACAAGAATACGCGGTTTTGTAGAATTTCGATATACAAATTCGGTTTGGTCGTAATTCCGGTATGTTGGGAGATCAATATTCCGTGTTGTGACTGTTCATGGGCGGTCTGAACAAACGATTTGATTTCGTCGACATTCACATTCCGGTCATGAATGGTGCGTTGTTGGATAAACAATTCGGGTTTGCCGACACCTCGCGATAAAAAAATATTGGAAGTGGTGGCATCCACGATTTCGGACTCGATAGACGCGGTATTATACAAACGCGACAAGATGGTTTCGAGTTGGTTGGGGGTATTTACAGCAGGTTGAACGCGGATATGATATAAGAAATCGTTGAATTCATATAATAGTTTGGAATAGAGCGCGTTGGCCCCGTCGCGATTGGCATTGAAAGTATCGAGCGCGGTTTTGGTTTGCGTATCTTTGGTAGAAACGAAATCGCAGAGGATTTGCTGAACGGTTTGTATCATGTGCGCCGAGTTCATTTCGAAATTCTGGATGAATTCTTTCGAGAGTGTGCTCATATCGGTGGTTTTGGAAAGGATAGATTCGATGTTGGTGTTGATGATTTTATGGAATTGTTTGATAATAGCAGTGATTTTCTCACCGATGGTATGGTGAACACCCTTTATATTTCTTATTTCAAGTGTCATTTGTTCGAGAGTATGTATTATCGTAGTGTTGTTTTGTAGTAAGTATTCACGTTTGGATACACAATCGGATTGTGCCCAAATCGAACAAAACTCATTCACGTATTTGGTTTTGGCTTGTGAAAACATAGACGTTAATGAGGTGGTTTGGTGCGTGATTGCGTGTTTGATTTGGTCGAGAGTCTGATTAAGTTCATTGATTTGATATTGATGTGGTGGTATGGTGGTGATTTCCGTCGAGATTGTCTCGGTGTTGGAAACCGTACTCTCCAATAAATCAATCATGAATAGATTGATGGTCTCGGGAGATATATGGGCGTTTTTTTCATAAAAGGCGCAAATGCGTGGATGGGTAAGATGGATTGTGTTTGTTGGTTGGTCGACCGTAGGATTCATCTATGTAGTTATATATCATACGTAGATGAATTATTTATATGATTTGAACTAATTATTTATCGCTACGATGGAGCAGGCAACCCGACCCTCGGTTATACGAGGTATAATTTATACGAGGTACAGGGTTATACGACAGGTATGCCAGGGGATAATAATAACAACGTAATGGATGCCAAACTATTGGGTATGGCAAGTCCTGGGTTGGATTGTTCGATCGAAACGGTGGGTGTATTGGATATATGGTTTTTGAGTTGTATATTACAAGCAAATCCGGTGGGTGAAAGGTCGGTAGCGGTGATGATATCGGAAGGTTCGATTTGAAAAAGGAGAGTAGTGGTGATATGGGAATTCGCCAAGGATGAGGTGAAGATTCCCCCATTCACTACAAATACGTTGTTTTTAATCAGACTGAACTGTCCAGGTTCTTTGTGATGTATTGTGATAGAAGTGTAATAGTATCCGGGTTTCCATAGCCATATATCGGCGGAGGATGGGACGAATGCACAATCACCGGCGAGGACGGGGTTTGTATCAAAGACGATGGAATCTTCGACAGCAAGTATTTGAGGTTCTGTTGCCAACACGTGAATGAATGTATTTACTGTATTTCCGTTTCCTGGTTCACCTTGGATGCCTTGCGGTCCGGTTTCACCTTGTGGTCCAGGTATACCTGGATTGCCTTGAACACCTTGTGGTCCTTCAGGGCCGGCTTCGCCTTGTGGACCGGTCGGACCGGTAAGGCTGAAACAACAGATGTGCGTGCCTCGATTGAATGGATTTCCAGAACAATCTTCCGATAATACGATTTGAGGTTCGGTTTCATTTGGTATGGATATAGGTGTATTTGGGTCGACGGGTTCGGGCTCCATGTATTATACACTACGGATCGAGAATCCGAAACACCGACAATCTAAATGAAATCAGTATTCGAGTGTCTACCAAAATTGTAATTGCGAAAATACAATTGTATTCACAAATTACAAAAACTACAATTGTGAATTTTGTGATTTCCAGAAAAATACTCTCGAATGCGTAAAAGAATATAAGTATAAATCTCGAAAAAGATATATTGAATGGATATTTTGTTGATAGGTCATAAAGGGTATATCGGTGCGTTTTTATACAAAGAATTAAACGCGACTCTCGAAAAACCGATTGTTGGGTTTGATGTGAAAGATGGAATCGAGAGTCGTGGAGAATATATTCCGGAAATAGAAAAGTATGATGTGGTGATTTATTTGGCGGGATTGTCGGGAAGAAAACAGTGTTTGGGACAAGACGAGACCCGCAAATTTAACGAAAATGTGGTGGATATTATGCAGGTCGCGAGTCGGATGAAGAAGGGTGCGTTATTGTTATATGCCAGTACCGCGTCTTTATATGAGGGATACGGCGCAACGTGTGCGGATGAGACGGCCTTATTATACACACAATTGTATGATGAATATACGTATTCGATGTATTTACGTGAACAAAACATACGCACACTCTCGCATATTGATACTGTAGGATTCCGTTTTGGGACGGTGATTGGTTTGTCGCCAACACAACGTGTGGATTTAGTCCATATTGCGATGTTGCGGTCAGCGGTATTGAGTGGTGTAGTGACGGTATTTGGGGCAAATCAACATAGGTCGATATTATGGAATCGCGATTTATTACAAACGTTTCAGAAGATAATCGAGAGACGATCGGAAATAAAGGGAAATCACGTGTATAATGTGGCGTCGTTGAATTGTACCGTGGCAAAAGTAGCGAATGAAATTGGGTGTCAAACCGGTTGTAATGTCTTGTATAAGGAAGATACTCTCGAAATAAAACAGAATATTGGGTTTTCGATGAACACGGAAAAGATTGAGCGTGCGTTTGGTATAGTATGGAATGGAACCAATACATCTATGATTGCGGATTTGAAAGGGGGATTATTACAGATATGTTCTTCGACCGATTCGTTGATACCGGTAGTTGGTGGAATATGTCGTGTATGTAAACGCGAGAGTATGTGTCGTGTGATCGATTTCGGAAATCAACCAAACGCGAATCATTATGTTGCCAAACCGGAAGATACACTCCCGGAATTTCCATTAACATTGGATAGATGTAGTGAATGTTTTCACATGCAGTTAGGCCATACGATTCCTCCAAGTCAGATGTTTTCGGAATATATTTATTTGAGTGGTACATCAGCGACTCTCCGGCAATACTTTTCGGATTTCGCAGACAAATCGATACAGGAATCAGGGAAAACCGAGAGTGGAACGGTGTTGGAAATCGCGTGTAATGACGGTTCGTTGTTGGATGAATACAAAAAACGTGGATGGAAGACGTATGGGTTCGACGCGGCAAAAAACATATACGAAATCTCGAGTAAAAAAGGACACAATATTACGGTGGGATTTTGGGGAGTGGATGAGACTCCCGAATATCCTCCTTTGGATTTGATTGTAGCGCAAAATGTGTGTGCGCATGTACCGGATCCAGTCGCGTTTCTAGAGCGATGTAAGAGTGTAATGTCGGAAAATACGGTGTTGTATATTCAGACATCGCAATGTAATATGGTGGAATTGGGTCAGTTTGATACGATATATCACGAACATTTGTCGTTTTTCACGATACACTCGATGTGGACGGCGGCAAAAATGGCGGGATTGGAGATTGACGAGGTGGAAAAGACGGATATACACGGAACATCGTATGTATTTCGAATGCGGTTGTGTTCGACACTCGATATTACGAAACATTCTTTGTATAAACACGAGGAACATATTGGGTTGTATTCGGATTTAATGTATTATGTGTATGTGGAAAAGATACGTGGATTGCGAGAGTGGATGTTGAAAGAGGTATCGACGTTGGTAGCGAAAGGTGTTCGTTTGTATGGGTATGGTGCGGCGGCAAAAGGGATGACGATATTAAACTTTATTGGCCAAATCCCGATGGAATATATAGTGGATGATTCTCCGAAAAAGTGGGAGTATTATGCTACGAATTCAAAATATCGTATTATGCCTCCGGAAAAGTTGTCGGAGACTCCCGAAAAAGTGGCAATCGTAGTGTTTGCGTGGAATTTTTTGAAAGAAATCATGAATAAAATCAAGAGTATTCGCAAAGGGTTGGAGACGTATTTGATTGTACCCTATCCCAAAAAGGCGATTTATCATTTGACAGCCGATGGAAAAACATATAAACTATACGAGGAAATCGATACGCGATATACTCTCGATTCTTTACAAAACAAGACTATTTTGTTTACTCATTTCTATAATGAGGAGATCCTATTGACACAATGGATCCGACATCACGCGCCGTTGTTTGATTGCGCGGTATTGATTGACCATAATAGCACAGATAATAGTCGCAAAGTGATTGCGCGCGAGGCGCCGGAGAGTTGGAATGTGGTTTCTTCCCGACTCTCGAGTTTTTGTGCGGCGGAAACGGATGTGGAAGTAGCGGGATATGAGAATTCGTTTGATAATAACGATTGGAGATTGGCACTTACGACAACGGAGTTTTTATTTACTCTCGGATTACGTAGAAAAAACAATCCAGTATTTGAGAATATGGGAGATAAACGCGCAATACAGATACAATCAGTCAGTGTGATTGATAACGCAGAAAAAACGAGAGTCATTCCGAGTGTGCCGATATTACAACAAAAGAATTCGTTTTATTTTTCTACGAAACCCGACCAGGAAAAAACGAAAGAAGAACGGTATATGAATGGACATTACAACCGGTTTATGCACAACATCCGCGATTTTACGAATCCGTATTGGTTAGGACGACATAATTTTAAACATCCGGCGAAAGCGTCGAATCTACACATTTTGAAGTTTTTACTCTCGCCTTTTCCGGAATTTTTCGCGCGAAAACTCCAAATACGTGAAAAGATACCGGAACATAACGTGAAGGAAGGATGGGGATTCCAACATTTGGTGGATATGAACGCGTTGATGGCGATGTATTCCGAGCGAAAACAGTATCCGCTCTTGCTAATGAACGATATTGTGGGACAAGAAGCGTATTATGACCGATATATGGGAAAACATACGGAAGAAGATATGTTGTTATGCGGTTTGTTTATGAACTTGTATGGTAAATAAAAAGTATTTTACGCGATAAAAGGATATAAAAAGACTCTCGAATAATATGTTGGGAGTCCGACTTTAGCTCAGAGGTAGAGCAGTTGACTGTAGTCGTCGATAATGGTGTATCAACTGGTCGCTGGTTCGATTCCAGCAAGTCGGAAATGTGCGGATGATAGAGTAATAAGGTAAGTGTTTTGCGATATGTTTATTTATTTTCTTATATTTTGTTTGTTATTCTGACCGAATGTTCTCGTTTGTTGTTCTTTTTTTCATATAGATGTATAAAAATCTATATGAAGTGGATAAATATGTATGAAACAATGATAAAAAAGAGAAAAAATCGGAAATTTATTGAATTGGTGGCCGTACGTCGGAAGCAATAATCATGAGCGGGTCTTTGTTTCGCACCATTTTACAGAATCCGCAGTGATTACAGTTGTATAAAATGATGGATGTATTGTCAATCACGTCGGCAACGTCTCCAAAAAAGAATTGTCCGACTCCCGAACGTACTTTGGATTTGTTGAGAGAGCCAATTGTTTCAGAATACGTTTTGTCTCCACATACATAACAGGCGATTTGTTCATTATTGTAATATAAATTCACCGGATTATTGGATGAAAATGTTTTACCGCCGGTGAGTTTGCGTGTTTTATTGTTGGATTTGCGCTGTTTTGGGGTTTTGTTTTTCATATATAGTATTCAGAGGTTTGAAATGTTATTGTAAATTCATTAATTCTTGGATACCATTATATGTATTCATTAAAAAAATCATATTTTCTTTCGGTAAATACCGCCAACAATTATGAATACCGAATGGACTATCGTAAAATATAGTTTCAACTGAAAATTTACTGGCTTCTGAACCGGTAGGAACATTATATTGAATCGTATTGGGAATATTATGTGCGAAATATACATCTTCATTATCGTTGGTATATCCTTTGTGTTTGATTATTTCCAACATTTTACTTTTTTTACGCAAGGAAAGTCCGCCATTCCCAACTGGATGGTCCGACGCCCATTTCCAAGGTGCTCCAACATAATCGTATTGTAAAAAATCATTTATTCGGTCTTTGTTTTCGGTTAAAATCATAGAGTCTGTTTGAAAAACCAAAAAGGTTTCGGTTGGGATATAGTGATACAGCATTTCGGTCATTAAAACATGACTATATTCGCGACTATTTAAATTATTCACATTTAAATGAATCAATGTTATTCGGTTACTATATTTTTCCTCTAAACATTTTACAATATTTTGTGCGTATTCGATGTTTGTATTACCGTGAAAAAGAATTATGCTCCAATCATCGGATAGATTTGATAAAAAATTATGTAAAACAAAATGTAATGCCTTGTGTTTTCTAGGTTCTATAATGATTGCTGTATATTTTGTAGTCATTTATATATTATGTGTGGTTTATTGTGAATAAATAAACGCGTTGAATATGTTGTATAATATGTTTGTAATAAAAATATTATATTATTTGTGCGGATTCGAATAAACATATTCTGAATTCATTGAAATACTCTCGAAAAAACGTTTATGTGTTGTTGATTCTGTTCGGATTTGATTTACAACTGCGTGTATGTGCTCCTAAACTGGCTTTGCTTTTTCCAGTAAATGAGTTACAATATTTACATTTGAACTCTTCTTCGGTTTGTAGCGCGCCATTTTTGATAAGAACGCGTTTTACAGCAATAAATTGCATTTCTTCGAGTTTTTCAATGATATTTTTGTTGGAATTTCGTACGGTTTCGATCAATTGTGTTTTTCGGCGGTTGAATTCGGCGTATTCTTCTAATAAATCGTCCATATCTTCTTGTTGGATATGAAATCCGAGAGTATTTTCGGAGGCGTGAGAAATATATTGTAGTTTTTGTGCCAAATGATCGATGATATCGACTGCAATTTGTATTTTTTCGGGATTATATTGCGCGTTTGGAATATAAATGTGTATGAATCCATCGAGAATATCGATTTGGAAGGATTCTTTATAGGTAATATTGCTATGTTGCGAAAGAAAAATACCGTGGCATTTCTGTAAAGCAACATCTCTCTCGAATTTCTGTATTTCTTCTGTGGTCGCGGAGCGAGAGTAATCTTTGTTTTCGAATAAAATAGTGGGTTTATTCTTGTGGAGACGGTTTACGCGGTAGTCGCAGGTGGCAGTTTCACCTCGGCAGTCGATAATTTCGTCGCTTGGAAAAAGAAGTTGGAGAACACTATAGAGTTCTGTTTCGGAAACGTTGCCCTTCATAGAGGAATTGTATTTGTATTTGTTTAAGAATCCGTTTAATTCGAGAGTAAGTGCTTCTTGGATGTTTTGTTGGTTGGTGATTTTCTCTCGAATAGTTTGGATATTGTTTGTGGTACGGTCTTCGCTAGATTGGATGAAACTAAAGATAGGTTGTTGTATATTGGTCATCATTTTTTGGAATTGTGTTTCGACGTTTGCTGTGTATTCTTTGAGAGATTGTTCGGGAGTATCTTTGGAGATGGATTCAAGAAGACGCGCGGTGTTTTCAGAGAGAGAACGTGATAAACTTTGTAGACTACTCTCGATTTTTGTGTGATATGTTTCGTGTGTTTTGGGAATAATATCATTCACAATAGTTGCTGTTTTGGTAATAAGAGTATCCGTGTGTTTCTCTAACATACTCCCGATTTTCTCAGAATTCGAGAGTGTTTGGTTTGCAAAAAGTATATTTACCGAATCCATATAATCCCTTTTTGTTTCATGGATTTTCACAGAAATACTGTTTAGTAATTCAGAGTTTAGTTTATTGACATCTTGTTTGATTGTTGTAATACTCCCGCTTATTTCAGATAAAGTCGAGAGTATTTTGGAGTTTACAGAATTCGACAATGTTTCGGTAAGGTTTGTCGAGAGTTTTTTCAGAATGTCAATGAAAATATGATTCATTGTTACAATATCAATACTTGGATTTTCTCTATAAAAAGATAGAATGGCTTCATCTGTAATCACAATTTGTTTTTTTATGGTAGTCATCTGGAAAAGAATAGAGAGTATACTCTCGTTTTTTTAAGTTAGTTTTATTTAAAAACTAAAAAAAACTGGGAAAACTGGGATTTTAGTTTTTCTAAATTATTCTAAATTTTAGAAATATTTGGAAAATCTAGAAAAAACTGTTCTAAATTATTTTTAAATTTGTTTTTATTTTATTCTAAATTATTCTAAATTTTCTAAATATTTCCAATTTTTAATAAAAACTAAAAAACTAGAAATTGTAGAATACTTTTTTCTAAATAACTTT
>Ga0078894_10004003_pt1 | contig 11221 bp, 8 predicted proteins | sample LauGreSu1BDMLBSD_2_FD_67506 | JGI IMG/M metagenome (GOLD analysis project Ga0078894, IMG submission 67506) | Freshwater lake microbial communities from Lake Michigan, USA - Su13.BD.MLB.SD (version 4) (version 4) | ecosystem: Environmental > Aquatic > Freshwater > Lake | place: Lake Michigan, USA... | reverse complement strand
ATTTAATAATTGCTAGCGAAGTAATTGAGCATCAAAATGACCCGGTCATGGTAATGACTACGTTAAGAGATTGCCTATCTGAGAATGGGATCTTATTAATTACAATTCCAAATGGATTTGGGTTTACTGAATTATGTTCATTTATCAAGAAATATATTACTCAATATCTCTCAATAGGGCCCTCTGGTAACGATGTTTTTACCTTGGCGGACTCCCCACATTTATCTTTTTTTAGTAAAGACACTTTTGGCAAAGTAATTAAAGATTCTGGATTTAAGGTCGTCCGCAAAGGCAATGTTGTATTTTCTCATTTCATACTAATAAGATATCTTTCAGATAGATGGAGTGTAATTCTTAGATTAAATTTCTTTTTCTCCAATTTTATGCCGTCATGGTCTTGTGATGACTGGTTTTATATTTTAACTAAAGATGCTTTATACCAAACAAAAACATATAAAATTAGTTGGTTTACTAAATTTAGGGCAAAATTAAATGTTAAATCCTAAAGAAAATTTTTCGGCATGAAGAAAAATATTGAAAATTTAGGCATTATTTATCACGAGAAGCTTGCATCCCAGTGGACTTTAAATTACCAAAAAAAATCATTCCAAATCCGGCTTAAATTATTTAAAAAGATTTTAGTTGAACAGGTGAAGCCGGGCAATGATTGGTTAGATGCTGGGTGTGGATCTGGGGTTTTAACTAAATTATTACTGGATCTGGGTGCAAATGTAATGGCTGTTGATGGCTCATCACAAATGATTCAAGTGGTAATCAAAGATCTTGGCAACCAATATTCCACTTTAAATTGGAAGCATTTGGATTTGGCTGGTATCAAAAATGCAAATTCCAAGGAATATGATGGAATTCTTTGCTCAAGCGTGCTTGAGTATCTACCTGAGCCTCAAGTTTTTATGCAAGATATCTTTAGTTTAACTAAGGTTGAGGGTGTGCTGATAATATCAGTACCAAGCAAATTTTCGCTAATAAGACTTATTCATAAGCTTCTAAGAAAATTACTGCAACTTTTTTCTATAAAAGCTTTTAATTATTTAAGCGTGTCTAAATTCGAATTAGATCCCAAATTTGCAAAATCTTGGTTTGAATCTTTTGGATTTAAGATTTTTGCTAGATACGATTTTGATCCAATCCTTACAAAAAATATGCTAAAAATATTCAGTCCATCGCTCTTAATTTTTGTCTGTAAAAGAATATGAAACAAATTATTCAATCACTTAAAACTGGTGATGTAAAGATTGCTGATGTTGCTGCCCCCCTTGTTAGATCAGGTTACGCATTAATTGAATCAAGTTGCTCATTAATATCTACAGGTACAGAAAAAATGTTGGTTGATTTTGGTAAAGCAAATATTTTCCAAAAAATTTCCCAACAACCTGACAAGGTTCGCATGGTTTTGGATAAAGTAAAAACTGATGGATTTAATTCAACTTATCAAGCAGTCAAGAATAAAATTGATCAACCAATGGCAATGGGTTATTCAAATGTAGGGAAAATCATTGCATTAGGTACTTCTTATCCTAAATTTAAGATTGGTGATAGAGTTGTTAGTAATTCTAAGCATGCTGAATTTGTTGTGGCCCCATTTAATTTGTGTGCAAAAATACCAAATAATGTATCAGATGAGTCCGCTTCATTCACAGTTCTTGGCTCAATTGCTTTACATAGTGTCAGGCTTGCCAATCCGTCTTTGGGTGAAAAGGTGGTGGTAATAGGCTTAGGACTAGTTGGCTTACTTGCTGTTCAGATCTTTCGTGCACATGGTTGTCGTGTATTGGGTATAGATTCAAATCAAAAAAGATTGCAGCTAGCAAATCAATTTGGAGCTGAAACTGTTGATCTATCAAGTGGTGAAAACCCCCTTGAGTTTGCGGAAAAATTTACCCATGGAATAGGTGTCGATGCTGTAGTGATTGCTGCATCAACAGATAGTAATCTTCCTATTCATCAAGCAGCTGCAATGTCTAGAAAGAGAGGCAGGATTGTTTTAGTTGGAACTGCTGGCCTTAACTTATCCCGAGCTGATTTCTATGAGAAAGAAATTTCATTCCAGGTATCTTGTTCTTATGGCCCCGGTAGATATGATAAGGATTATGAAGAAAATGGCCAAGACTATCCTATTGGCTATGTTAGGTGGACCGAGCAAAGAAATTTTGAAGCAATTCTTGAAATGCTAGAAGATAAAACATTAAATGTCGACCCTCTTATTAGTCATCGAATTGATATTGAAAATGCAAAAAATGCATATGATTTATTTCAAAGTGAGGTACCCCCATTAGGAATACTTCTTAGATATTCATGCCAATATTCAAAAGCTCAATCGGTCGTACAAAATAAAAATATAAACGTTACTAATTTTTCTCTTAGTGAGAATAAAAAGGCGACCAAAGTTAATTTCATAGGCTCTGGAAATTTTGCATTAACCTCATTGATGCCAAATTTTAAAATTTGTGGCGCCATCCTAAGGACAGTTATCTCAGCAACCGGTGTAAGTGGTTGGTATGCCGCAAATAAATTTGGTTTTGAGTATTCGAGTACAGATCCTAATTTTGCATTAGGTGACTCAGTTGCCAATACTATTGTAGTAGCTACTAGGCATGATTCGCATGCTAAGTATGTAATAGAGGCATTAAATGCTGGTAAAAATGTATTTGTTGAGAAGCCGCTTGCACTTTCCCTCGATGATCTAAGTGAGATATCATCCCTTTATAACAGTATGGATCCAGACTCTCGACCCATTCTGATGGTTGGCTTTAATAGAAGATTTTCTCCTCAAGTGTTGAAGATGAAGGAACTTATCGGCACATCTCCTCTACCAGTTGCCATTACAACGACAATTAATGCAGGGTATATTGATGGCTCAAGCTGGACTCAGGATTTATCTGTTGGTGGTGGGCGAATAATAGGTGAGGCTTGCCATTTTATTGATTTAGTTCGTTTCTTAGCGGGTTCTGAAATTGAAAGTTGGAGCCAGAAATCTATGCTATCAGAAATCTCTGACACGCTATCAATACAAATGAGATTTAAAAATGGTTCAATTGGCACGATTAATTATTTTTCAAACGGTTCAAAATCTTTTCCAAAAGAAACGTTAGAAGTATTTACGTCGGGTAAAGTCTTGAGATTAGATAACTATAAGATGCTAACTGGATATGGGTGGCCTACATTTAAAAAGAATTTTCTTTGGAAGCAGAATAAAGGGCATAATAATTGCATTGCTAGTTTTTTAAAATCTGTTCAGGGATTATCCCCAGCGCCAATTCCATTTGAAGAATTGGAGGAGGTTACCAGAGTCTCCATTCAGATTTCACAAAGCTTGAGGTGAATTTTATAAGTAAACTAATGCTTTATTGGATGACAATAAAGCATTTGCGGCCCTCTCAAATATTTTGGCGTCTACACAGGATTTACTTTGCAAATAAAATTTGTTTAGATGTTTTTCCGCCTATATCTAGACGTCAAAAAAAATTTACGCCGCAAAATTTTTTTGCTAGAGATCAAAAAATTTTTGAAAATGGCACATTTAATTTTCTCAATGAATCTGGTAATTTAGAAGAGATTGGATGGAATGGTTCTGATAAATCATTATTGTGGCGCTACAATCAACATTACTTTGATTGTCTAAGTGGGTTTAATGCCGACAGTATAAATACTGAAGCGCAAAATTTAATTGATGATTGGGTCTCTAAGAACCCTCCCTACTTTGGAGTGGGATGGCAACCTTATCCAACGTCGCTAAGAATTGTTAACTGGATCAAATGGGTTTTTCTTGGAGGTATTATTTCACCTATCTCTGAGCACAGTTTATATATCCAATCTAGGTTGTTAGCAAAAAATTTTGAATTTCACCTTTTGGGAAATCATTTATTCAAAAATGCCAAAGCATTGATTTTTGCAGGAATTTTTTTTGATGGGAGAGAGTCCAATAAATGGCTCGAATATGGTTTTCAGATTCTTGATTCGCAGTTAGATGAACAAATTTTAGATGACGGTGGTCATTTTGAGCGCAGCCCTATGTACCACGCAATCATACTTGAAGATATATTAGATTTAATTGCAATATCCAAAGGAAAAGAATTTCTTTTCCCGAATCGGGTTTTGCTCAGACTAGAAGCAATCTCGCGGAGAATGTTTGAGTGGTTATCTAGAATGAGTCACCCGGATGGGCGGATTTCATTTTTTAATGACGCTGCATTTAATATCGCCCCCACCTTGGGTGAGATTCAGCAATATGCAAATAGAATCAACTTTACATTGCCTAATTTTTTATTCGGGTATGAACAATTAGAGGTCAATCATTTGGATAGTAGCGGCTATATATGTGTATCCTCCTCAAAGCTATTTGCGATACTCGATGTAGCTCCAATTGGCCCGGACTATCAGCCAGGTCATGCTCATGCTGATACGCTTTCCTTTGAGTTATCAATCTATGGTCACAGAGTATTTGTTAATGGCGGAACCTCATGCTATGGAGTATCCAAACAAAGATTATATGAACGAAGCTCAAAAGCCCACAACACAGTAACAATTAATGAGAAGTCTTCTTCAGAAGTTTGGGCTGGATTTAGAGTGGGGCGGCGAGCTAAAGTTTGCAGAGCTGATATCGTTCAAACCAATGAGGGTTTTATAGTCATAGGTGAGCATGATGGATATAGGAGGTTGTCTTCAAAGAATCTTCACTCTAGAGTTTGGGAAATTAGAGAAAATGATATTCTTATATCAGATAAAATTTCGGGTGATTATGAGCTTGCAAGATCTAGATTTATAGTCCATCCGTCCTTGTTAATCAAAAAAGAATCAGAAGCAAAATGGACAATCAAGTTACCATCCAAACAACATATTACTTTTTCAGTACTTAAAGGTGAAGCAAGCATCAAAAAAGCAACTTATGCTTCAGAATTTGGATCAATCCAAGAGACTCTTTGTATTTGTATTGATTTAGTTGATGGTCAATCAGAGGCATTAGTTTCATGGACATAATTAGAAATTCACATGAAATAATAGATATAAAATTTTCATATCTATTATTTAAATAAAAATTAAATTCCTTAATAATGCGTCTTCTTATTCTAAGTTATTTTTATTCCCCAGATTTAAGTGCTGGCTCTTTTAGAACATCGGCTTTAGTTGATGCATTAGCCAAATTAGAAATCAATAGATTAGAAATAATTATCATTACTACGCAGCCAAATAGATACCGGAGTATTAGCACAGATGCCAAAAGTTTTGAGGATTTGGGCCAGATTAAAATCTTCAGAACCCAGGTAGTTAAAAATAGTGGTAATTTTTTCTCTCAGGCAATGGCATTTATAAAATATGCAATTGAAGTAAGAAGATTAACTAAAGATAAGAAATATGATTTGATATATGCGACATCAAGTAGGCTGATGACAGCATCACTAGGGGCATATATATCCATCAAAAGTAGAACCCCTTTGTATCTAGATATACGAGATATCTTTGCAGATACATTCAAGGACATCAATTTTTTTGGATTAAATAATCTCATCGCACCATTTTTTTCGTTTTTAGAAAGATGGACATTAAGCACAGCATTCAATGTGAATCTTGTTTCCCCTGGCTTTGGTTCATATTTCACAGAGCGTTATCCAGATCAATCATTTTCATTTTTTATGAATGGAGTTGACGAGACATTTATTGAATACGCGAATAAAAGTGATTTTTTACTGCCTTCAGAAAAGGCAGTCAATTCAAAACTCTCAATACTCTATGCTGGAAATATAGGGGAGGGACAGGGGCTTGAGAAAATAGTGCCTGATCTTGCCTCTAGACTTGGTGAGATGGTGACTATTAGGTTAGTCGGTGATGGCAGTAAAAAAGGTGCTCTATTAAGCGCCTTGAAGAATTTAAAAATTGAAAATGTTATAGTCAGTAATCCAATGAATAGACTTGAGTTGCTCAAGGAGTATGAGCAAGCTGATATTCTATTTTTACATTTGAATTCATATCCAGCCTTCGAAAAAGTTATTCCGTCGAAGGTTTTTGAATATGCAGCGCTAGGAAAGCCAATATTAGCTGGCGTTGCTGGATTCGCAAAGGATTTTATTGAGGCGGAAATTGATAATGCTGAGGTATTTCAGCCTTGCGATATTGAATCAGCTCTAATTGCTTTAAATAAATTGCGGTTGGAAAGAACTTCAAGAGCTCAATTTCTCAAGAAATACCGCAGAATCTGTATTATGGATAAAATGGCAAGAGATATTCTGAGATATCAGAAGATCTAAATTCTCCTTTTTCAAAGGGCCTTACGCTGTCTGATTTTAAGAATCGTACAATAAAAATATTCGTACTTTTCATAACTTTGATCATAATTGTCTAAGGTGATGTGAAGAACTTGCATTTTCATAAACTTTGCATTAATAAGAAGGGCATAGTAACTAGGCCCAACAATGGTTTTATTGAGATAATAAAACGTCAGTTGTTGGGGCAATAAAGTTAATGCTGTATAAATTGATTTGATTTAAAAAATAGGGTGTAAAATGTTACTAAACTACTTGCCCCCCTGAGTTTTTTTACTTTCATTTATTTTTTTATAATCAATAGATTTAAACTGTTTGTATAAATATTTAAAGCCTATAGTTCTATGGGGCTATTCAATGAAGTGCAAAAAAATCTTATTTGTTTTTGGAACTCGCCCTGAGGCAATAAAGATTGCCCCAGTGATCTCGGCGCTGGGCAAACTTCCCAATATTGATAGCCGTGTCTGTGTCACTGCTCAGCATCGGCAGATGTTAGATCAGGTATTGGAACTATTTGAAATTAAGCCAGATTATGACTTAAACATCATGAAGCCAGGTCAAGATTTAACGGATATTACTGCTAATACCTTGCTTGCACTACGTCCTATCTTAAAAGAATTTAAACCTGATTTACTTCTAGTGCATGGTGACACCACAACTACCATAGCTTCAGCATTGGCCGCCTATTATGAAAAAATTACCGTAGGTCACGTTGAGGCGGGATTGCGCACAGGTAATCTTTATGCGCCCTGGCCTGAAGAGATGAATCGCAGTTTGGTTGGCAGGATTTCCCAATTGCATTTTGCGCCGACAACGAGTGCGCAAGATAATTTATTGCGCGAAGGAATAGATCCTCAAAAAATATTCGTGACTGGTAATACGGTCATAGATGCATTACTAGAGACAGTTCATAAGATTGACACAAATCCAAGCTTAAATTCGCAAATGAAAGAGCGCTTTAGCTTTATTGATCCTAATAAAAAATTGATTACTGTTACAGGACATCGCCGTGAAAATTTTGGCGATGGTTTTGAGCGGATTTGCCAAGCGTTAAAAGTACTTGCCAGTAGGTCAGATCTACAAATTGTCTATCCAGTCCATTTAAACCCATCAGTGCAAGAACCGGTAAAGCGGATATTGGGAGATTCATCAAATATTCATTTGATTGAACCTCTAGATTACTTACCCTTTGTATATCTGATGAGTCAGTCTTATTTAATTATCACTGATAGCGGTGGCGTGCAAGAAGAAGCACCCTCATTAGGTAAGCCAGTATTAGTGATACGCGATACTACAGAGCGGCCCGAGGCGGTTGATGCGGGCACGGTAAAGCTCGTCGGTACAGATCAGCAAAAAATTATTGATGAGGCAACAATTCTTTTAGACAGTCAAGATGCCTATAGTGCTATGGCAAGGGCGATCAATCCCTATGGCGATGGCAAGGCTGCAAGTCGTATTCAGAAAATTATTTCAGAGTTTGGAGAGCAATATGTTTGATACGATTTCGATGATTGGATTGGGATACATTGGTCTGCCAACAGCAACAATTTTTGCCTCGCGCGGTAAAAAAGTCATTGGTGTCGATGTAATGCCTCACGTGGTCAATACGATTAATCGTGGAGAAGTCCATATTATTGAACCAGATTTGGATATGCTGGTAAGGGCTTCCGTATCAGCCGGAAACTTACGGGCCACCTTAATACCAGAACCTGCGGATGCCTTTCTGATTGCAGTGCCCACACCATTTACGGAGGGGCATAAACCGGATTTAAGTTTTATTGAATCAGCAGCTAAGCGCATTGCACCAGTATTAAAGAAGGGTGATTTAGTAGTTTTAGAGTCCACATCTCCAGTGGGCACCACCGAACAGTTAGCAGACTGGTTAGCGCAAGCTAGACCTGATTTGAGTTTTCCGCAAAAAGCCGGGGATGGGGCGGATGTACAAATTGCCTATTGTCCTGAGAGAGTGCTACCAGGAAAAGTAATCCAAGAGCTAGTATCAAATGATCGAGTCATTGGCGGCATGAGTCAAAAAGCAAGTGAAATGGCGAAGACCCTTTATAAAACCTTTTTGCAGGGCGAGTGCTATGTGACTAATGCACGCACTGCTGAGATGTGTAAGTTGACTGAGAATAGTTCGCGCGATGTGAGTATTGCCTTTGCTAATGAACTTTCTATGATTTGCGAAAAACTCGATATTAATGTTTGGGAATTAATTTCATTGGCTAACAGACATCCACGTGTCAATATCTTGCAGCCAGGTGCTGGAGTTGGAGGGCACTGCATTGCAGTAGACCCGTGGTTTATTGTGGATAAAACGCCAGACCAAGCAAAACTGATTAAGATGGCAAGAGAGGTAAATGACCATAAGCCGCACTGGGTATTAGAGCAAGTCAATCTGAACATCATGGCTGCACTCAAAAGAGACCCGCAAAGAACAATGGCCAGCATCAAAGTAGCTTGTCTTGGCCTCGCATTTAAACCTAATATCGATGACTTGCGTGAAAGTCCTGCCATGGAGATTGCGCAAGAGCTTGCAAAACTAGGTTGTACTGTTTTAGCAGTCGAGCCACATATTCAAGAGCTTCCAGAAGCTCTAAATCTTCAGAATGTACAACTCATCACCCTTGATGAGGCATTAGAAAAAGCAGATGTGGTTTGTGTACTAGTTGGACATAATCAGTTCATAAAAGCAAAAAGCCAAATTATTTACGTTCACTCATATATAGATATTGTAGGAATAACTAATTAGTACAAAATTAACCCTAAATTACCTTAAGGCCATTACTATTTATATACAATATAAATATTTATAAATTTGGAGTTTCAATGAAGAAAATTACAGTATTTGGTGGCGGTGGATATTGCGCAAGTATTTTATTGCCACAATTACTCAACGAGGGATGGGATGTAACGGCATACGATACATTTTTGTATGGTACCGAACATTTACCAAAGAAATCCAATCTACTTTTAGTAAAGGGTGATGTGCGCGATATTGATAAGGTAAAAGAGGTTTTATCTAATCGGGATTATGTCCTGCATTTGGCATGTATCTCAAATGATGCTAGCTTTGTATTAGATGAAAAGTTATCAACATCGGTAAACTTAGATTCTTTTGAGCCTTTGGTAATTGCAGCCAAAGAGGCGGGTGTTAAGCGCTTTGTTTTTGCATCCTCTAGTTCTGTCTATGGTGTTTCTGAGTATCCAGATGTGACTGAAGACCATCCGCTAGTCCCTCTAACTTTGTACAACAAATATAAGGGCATGTGCGAGCCATTATTGTTTAAGCATACAGATGACAATTTTGTCGGGGTTGTATTTAGGCCGGCAACAGTGTGTGGATATGGTCCGCGGCAACGTCTAGATCTTTCTGTAAATATCCTAACTAATCACGCTGTAAATAAGAGCAAGATTACCGTTTTTGGTGGTGATCAATTGCGCCCTAATCTGCATATTCAAGATTATGCAGATTTGTGTAAGTTATTACTTGATGCGCCAACTGACAAAATTCGAAACGAAGTATTTAATTGCGGTTTTCAGAATATGTCAATTATGGATATCGCGAAAACAGTAAAAAAAGTGGTTGAAAAACTTTTTCCAGAAAAAGGAAATATCCCCATTGAGGTTACTGCCTCCGATGATCCGCGCTCTTACCATATTAATTCCGAAAAAATTCATAGAGTTTTAGGATTTAAGCCAAAGCATTCAATTGAAGAGGCGGTAATGGATCTTTGTCAGGCCTTTAAAGAGGATAAGTTGCCGAATAGCTTTGATGACAATAAGTACTATAACGTTAGAACAATGAAAGCGATTGGCACGCAATGAACCTACCAATAGCAGTTGTGACTGGAGGCGCTGGATTTATCGGTAGTCATACAGTCGATTTATTAGTCGAAGAGGGCTATCGTGTTCATGTAATTGATAGTCTCGTGGGTGGTCGAGTAGAGAATATAGCGCATCACAAAAATAATGCTAATGTGATTTTTGAGGAAAGAGATATTCGTGGTTATCAGTCCGATGATCCATTTTTTTATAATGCAAAAATAGTTATTCACTTTGCAGGTATTGGAGATATAGTTCCTTCAATTGAAAAGCCAATGGAATACATGTCTGCAAATGTGCAAGGCACGGTCCATATGTTAGAGTGTGCTCGCAATGCAGGCGTAAACAAATTTGTCTATGCTGCATCTTCTTCATGCTATGGCTTGGCAAGCACTCCAACAAGTGAAAATCATCCGATTGACACAAAGTACCCATATGCATTATCAAAATTTCAAGGTGAGCAGGCAGCATTACATTGGCATACAGTTTATAAATTGCCAGTCAATTCCATCAGAATCTTTAATGCTTACGGGACACGCTCTCGAACGTCAGGCGCATATGGTGCAGTATTTGGAGTTTTTCTAAGGCAAAAGCTTGCAAAAAAACCATACACAATTGTTGGTGATGGAAGTCAAGCTAGAGATTTTCTTTATGTAACCGATGTTGCGCGCGCTTTTTATGAGGCGGCAAGAACAGATCGGGTTGGTCGAATTTATAACCTTGGAGCAGGGAAGCCGCAATCTGTAAATCGACTTGTAGAGTTATTGGGCGGTGAGAAAATTTATATTCCACGGCGCCCTGGAGAGCCTGATTGCACTTGGGCCGATATTGCTAGGGCTAAGCAGGAATTAAGCTGGAGCCCTGAGATCTCTTTTGAGGAAGGTGTTGCAAAAATAGTTGAAAATATTGACTATTGGAAGAATGCGCCCTTGTGGGAGCCTGATTCAATAGCTAATGCAACTAAAACTTGGTTTGAATACATGAGCCGGAAGGGAGGTAGCAATGGATTTAGCAAGTAGAGAGCTTTTTTCTCATAAAATTAAGTCGCCTGAAGAAATTGCTCAAATTCTCGGCATGCGTCCTCGTCAGAAGAAGGCAATCATGTGCCACGGAACCTT
>Ga0078894_10004002_pt1 | contig 11223 bp, 9 predicted proteins | sample LauGreSu1BDMLBSD_2_FD_67506 | JGI IMG/M metagenome (GOLD analysis project Ga0078894, IMG submission 67506) | Freshwater lake microbial communities from Lake Michigan, USA - Su13.BD.MLB.SD (version 4) (version 4) | ecosystem: Environmental > Aquatic > Freshwater > Lake | place: Lake Michigan, USA... | reverse complement strand
TCACCGTTAGACATTCCACCTTCAGTGCCACCAGCACGATCGCTACGTCGAACAATCGCACCCGCCTTGTTATGCTCAATTTCGTCATGCGCCTTTGAGCCCCTGCGCGTAGCAGTCGTGAAACCATCACCAATTTCGACGCCCTTGATGGCTTGAATGCCCATCATCGCACCTGCAAGGCGTGAATCTAAACGTCGATCCCAATGAACATGAGAGCCGAGCCCGGGAGGTGCGTTGAAAACAAGAACTTCACAAACACCACCAAGGGTGTCACCATCTGAATGAGCTTTTTCAATTTCCTGAATAATTAATTCGCTAGTTTTTTTATCTGCGCATCGAACGGGATCGGCATCAATTTTTAACTGATCATTCTCCCCCGGTAGAGTGCAATTTTCTGGGACGCGCACGCTGCCAATGGAAATTACGTGACTTAGGATTTTTATGCCAACACTTTGTTCTAAGAATGCTCTTGCAATAGCACCTAGCGCGACACGTGCAGCAGTTTCGCGTGCGCTTGCGCGTTCCAAAATTGGTCGAGCATCATCGAAATGATATTTTTGCATTCCAACCATGTCAGCATGACCAGGTCTTGGTCGTGTGAGCGGTGCGTTACGTGCTAACCCAGCCAATTCAGATTCATCTATTGGATCAGCTGACATTACTTTTTCCCATTTAGGCCACTCTGAATTACCTACTTCAATAGCAATAGGACCGCCCTGAGATATTCCTAAGCGAATTCCACCTTTAATTGTGATCTTGTCTGCTTCAAAAGTTTGTCGTGCTCCCCGACCAACTCCTAAACGTCGACGCGCCAAATCTTTATCAATGTCAGCTGTCGTAATTTCTATGTGAGCTGGCAACCCTTCTACTATCGCAGTAAGGGCGGGACCATGTGATTCTCCAGCTGTAAGCCAACGCATTGCCCTATTGTGGCAGAAGAAGACCCAACGGGGCGTACAAATAAAGGGCTATGGCAAGAAAAATACTAGGAGCCATCGCAATTCGAGATACAAGTTTTCTGTTACGTATGAATTCAAGGCCTATTTGTGCGAGCAACGCCAAGCATAACGAAATTAAAAATATCTCTACTGAGCGAAATCCTAGATTGACATAGCCGAAAGTTAGAACACCGATCAACTTGATATCACCGATTCCGATACTGCCTTTACTTGCCGTAAACCTGCCCACCAAATGTATTACTGAGAATACAAGCAAGAAGAAAACTCCAGAAAATACCTGACGATTGAGGTTGCCGGATATTAGTGACTCAGAGAATAGTACGAAGAAAAAAACAAGCAATAACCGGTTGCTGATTCTAAAATTACGCAAATCTTCAATAGAGATTACAATTGCAAATATATAGAAACAAAGCACGCTGAAAAGATTCACATACTAATACTAAATTGCTAATTCCTGTCTTAGAAATTTAGTCAGCTCATCTGTGGGTAATGACATCTTCGAGAATAACTTGATTTGCTCAACGCCTTGAGCAATCAATAAATCTAATCCTCCAATAACTCTTCCACCCTGCTGATGCCATGCATCAGCGAATTGGGTTGGCCATGGATTGTAAATAACATCAAAAAAAGTGCCTTGGGGTTTACTGGAAATATTTCGCGAAAATCCATCTAGTGCGAACTTTGGAGTTGTGTTGATCACTAAATCCGCTTGCATAATGAAATCGTGAAAAATCCATGGATGGAATTCAATTGACGAATCAATAAGACTTTTTTTCATTGAATCTTCTCGTTCTGAATTTCTATGAACAACTCGGATTTTGGAACCGGAAGAATCAAAAGCCGCTATTGCTGCTCGCGCAGTTGCACCAGAGCCAATGATTACTATCGAAGTAGGGTTCTCGGCATTATGCATTCGCCATGCATTTCTAAAGCCTGGAACATCGGTTGAAAAAAGTTTCCAATCGCTGTTTTCTTTTACTAACGTGTTGCCGCTTTTGATCCTCTGCACCAGAGGATCAATAACCTCGACGCAATTCAGCGCCTCTTCTTTGAGGGGCATGGTCAAGGAAAACCCAGTCCACAGTTCAGATTTATCCGCTAAGAAATTCTTTAGGTTGCCGGCCGGTACATCAAATGAAGTGTAGGTTCCATCAATTTTTAAAAACTCATAAGCAGCAGTGTGCAGACGAGGTGAAAGCGAATGTGCAATTGGTGAACCAAGCACCGCAGCCTTTATCACTTGAAGGCGCCCGCCTTTCTATTCTTTGTGTACAGAACTTTCCATTCATTGAACTCTGAAATATTAGATGTAAATCTCGTGTCCCCTGGACTCACTGTAATGAAGTACAACCAATCCCCGCTAGCAGGATTAATAGCAGCATTCAATGCATCTAAACCCGGGTTACCAATTGGCCCAGGGGGTAATCCATATTTTCGATAAGTGTTGTAAGGCGATTTCAATAAAGTCGATTGCGTACTTAGAAAAACACTTCCTCGTACTTTCTTTACATAGTGCACCGTCGAATCCATCTGGAGCGGCATGCCGATTTTTAGGCGGTTGCGAATCACACGAGAAACTTTTGCGAAATCTTTAGAATCTCCTTCAGCTTGAATGATTGAAGCAATAATTACTAGCTGTTGAGCTGAAAATAGTGAATCTTTATTTAAAGAAAGAGAATTTGTTTTTGATTCGAAACTTTGAACCATGGATTGCAAAGCTTCTTGGGCTGAAGTTCCTTGGGTGAAACTATATTGCGCGGGAAAGAGCAAACCCTCTAGCGATTTGAAGCCGTCAAGCAATTTAACACTAGAAGCTGCCTTTATAATTTCGTTTCGTTCGAAACCACTTTTTTCCAATAAACCAAAAATCTCAGAATTCCATGCTCCCTCAAAAATCTTGATCAAATTTGGAATTCGATTCGCATCTAATAACTGCTCAAGTGCTTGCTCGGCTGAAATTTTTGTATTTAAAAGATGAACTCCCGGTGCAATTCTGGAAGCCCGAGTATCGACTATCGCAAGTTTAAAAAAGCTCTGAGAAGATTCAACTACTCCTTGACTAAAAAGTTGCTTGGCAATTGTTGATCCTGATGATCCTTCGTCTATGGCAACCTCAACCAATAAATCTTGAGATGAGAGAACTCGACGCGGATAATCTGCTGATCCTGATCCATTAGATCGGAATTCATGGGCGGTAAATGTGAATGCAAATACAAGGATAAACGCGAGCATTACTCGCAGGAGAGATTTACTCTTCACAGATCTATTTTCTTTTTTCAATTGCTATAGCGTGTTCGAGTATTGCAACCGCAGCTGCCTGATCTATAGCAGCTTTGCTCTCTCGAGTGCTCATGCCTGATTCTTTCAATTGCTTTGCAGCGCCAACGGTGGATAATCTCTCGTCAACCATAGAACATGCGATGCCGGTCCGTTCTGATAGAAGATTCATAAACTCTTCGGATTTCTGCATGGATGCGCTTGCTGCTCCTGATAAATGTTTTGGAGCTCCTACATACATATGAACTGGTTCGTATTCTTCAATGAGTTCATCAATCTGCTGCCACAAATGTTCATCATTATTTTTTAAAGTAATTACAGGAGTGGCAAGAATCGCATCCGGATCACAAACTGCTACTCCAATTCGTACATCCCCATAATCAAAGGCCAGCCGTCGCCCTCGAAGCATCTTATAGTCCAGAAATTACTTGTTCGATGGTTGAAAGTGCGTCCATAATCTTTGAAACATCGGTGCCACCGCCTTGTGCGAAATCATCCTTACCGCCACCGCCACCGCCAAGTACTGCCGAACCTGCCTTGACTAAAGCACCAGCTTTTATACCTGCGGCTCTAGCTTCATCGCTCGTCGCAACCACAAGAATCGGTTTTCCATCAGTAACACTTATTAAAACCACAACGCTAGAAGGAGTCTTAGCTCTTAAATCTAAGGCGATAGTTCGAAGATTCTCACTGTTAATTCCGTCCGGCAATTGAGAACTAATGAGTGAAATTGAAGCAATTTTCTTCACGTTCTTAATTAGATCTGAACTCTTAGCCAATGCCGCATCGGTGCGCAATGTTGCTAATTCTTTTTCTATGTCTCTAATTTTGTTGACCAAATCAGAAATTCTCTCTGGCAATTCTTCTACTCGTGCGCCTTTGATGATTTCTGTAAGGGAGTTCAGGAGTACATGTTCCCGCGCTAAGAAATTGTAGGCATCAGCGCCTACCAAAGCCTCCACACGTCTAACACCAGCACCGATTGATGATTCGCTGAGTAATTTCACAACACCTAGCTGGCCGGAACGGGAAACGTGCGTGCCGCCGCATAATTCTCGAGCCCAGTCACCAACGCTGACGACTCTAACTTGATCACCATATTTCTCACCAAATAGCGCCATTGCACCCAGTTTTTTAGCTTCATCTTGACTCATCACTTCAGCACTGACTTCAAGATTATCTAATAAGAGAGAGTTCACTCGCGACTCAACATCATTTAAAACTGAAACTGGAACAGCACCTGTTGCTGGAAAATCAAATCTAAAGCGACCCGGTGAGTTTTCTGATCCTGCTTGTGTCGCAGTTTCTCCAAGAATTTCTCTAAAAGCCTTATGAACCATATGAGTTGCTGTATGTGCACGCGAGATTGCGTTGCGTCGTTCATTGTCAATCTTGGCAACAACCGAACTTCCGGTTTCTACATTTCCGCTGCGAACTCTTCCACGGTGCACACTAATTCCAGGAACCGGAGTTTGAACATCATCAATCTCTATCACCGCGCCATTTGAAAGAGTGATCAAGCCGCCATCTGCTAATTGGCCACCACCTTCTGCATAGAAAGGCGTTCTATCTAAAATAACTTCTATGTCATCGCCAGATTGTGCAGCCTGTACAGATGAACCATCACTCACTAAAGCCTTAATAACAGATTCACTTTCTTGATGCGTATAACCAATAAATGAAGTTAAGCCGTGAGTATCTGCAATCGTTCTATAAACACTTACATCGGTGTGCCCGCTCTTTTTTGCCTTTGAATCGGCCTTTGCGCGATCTCGTTGTTCCTTCATCAGACGGCGGAAACCATCTTCATCAACTTCTAAACCTTCTTCGCGAGCCATTTCTAGCGTTAAATCAAATGGAAACCCGTAGGTGTCATGCAACTTAAATGCAGCGTCTCCAGAGATCTTGCTGCCTTTACTTTTCTTAATTGCCGCACTTTCTACATCAAATATAGATGTACCGCTCTTTAAAGTCTGCAAGAACGTATCTTCTTCTGCTTGAGTAACCGTAAGAATGCGATCACTTTCAATATTAAGTTCTGGATATTGCGGAGACATTGCACCAATTGCAGCCTTTGTCAGTTCATTCATTATCAAATCTTCAGAACCGAGTAAACGCATATTCCGAATTGTTCTGCGCATCATCCGACGTAATACGTATCCCCGTCCTTCATTACCAGGCGTAACGCCATCACCAATTAACATCGCAGATGTACGTGCATGATCGGCAACAACACGTAAAGCTACGTCAGACTTTTCATCTTTGCCGTATTTAACGCCAGTTAGTTCCGAAGCACGATTAAGAATTTGGGCGGTTGTGTCAATTTCATAAATATTTTCAACACCTTGTAACAGTGCGGCCATTCTCTCGAGCCCAAGACCTGTATCAATGCTCTTAGCAGGAAGTTCACCAAGAATCGGGTAATCATCTTTGCCAGAACCGGCACCACGTTCATTTTGCATGAAGACCAGATTCCATACTTCCATGTAACGATTCTCATCGGCGATTGGTCCACCTTCAACACCGTAATCAGGTCCGCGATCATAATAAATTTCCGAACAAGGCCCGCATGGTCCAGGAACACCCATGGACCAGAAATTATCTTCCATTCCGCGTCGTTGAATTCTTTCTAACGGTAAACCGATTTTCTTATTCCAGATTTGAACAGCTTCGTCATCATTGTGAAATACAGTTACCCATAATTTTGATTCTGGAAATCCGTATCCACCCTCAGCGACAGGACGAGTTAACAGATCCCATGCAAGAGCAATGGCGCCCTCTTTAAAGTAATCACCAAATGAAAAGTTTCCACACATTTGGAAAAAAGAGGCGTGACGAGTTGTTTTTCCTACTTCATCAATATCGAGTGTACGAACACATTTTTGAACTGATGTTGCACGCTTATACGGAGGTGTAACTTCCCCTAGAAAATAAGGCTTAAAAGGAACCATTCCAGCATTTACTAATAATAAATTTGGATCATCAGCAATCAATGAAGCTGAAGGTACGACGGTGTGCAGTAAACCTTCGCGGTTATCTGATTCGAAGAAGCGCAGCCAGCGCGAACGGATTTCGGCGGATTCCACTTGTAGGGATCACTCAGCCTTCTTCTTCTTTTTTGTGCGGCTCTTTCCCATTTGCGCAGCTGTGACAAGTGCTCCGGCAACCTTTAACGCTGGTCCGCTCTTATCTATAAATCCCGCTGTTGCATTAGTTACTTTTTCAGAAATATCTTCAACATTTTTTGTAATACGATTAAAACTTTGCAGAGGTCCGTTTACAAGAGTTACGGTTGTGTGAACCTCTTCAATAAGCGGAGTAGTTTCTTCGGTAACAGCCTTTAAAGAGGCTTTTGCTTCATCAATGAAACGACCCACTCGAATAACGGCGTAACTAATTGCTATCGCAATAACAAGAAGGGATGACGCGGCAATAATTGTTGCAATTCCGCCTGGGCCCATGACTTCCTCCTTAGATCGCGTAGTTAGATGTTCTAACAAGGTCAGCCTACCCGATTGCCTTACTTGGCTCCCTCTTTTGGTGCCCCGTCGATTCCACTCTCTTTGCGTTGGGCAGGAGTAATAGGAGTTGGTGCGCCAGTTAAAGGATCTCCGCCACTGGCAGTTTTCGGGAAAGCGATAACTTCACGAATTGAATCTGAATGTGAAAGCAACGCACATAAGCGATCTAATCCGAGTGCAATTCCACCATGAGGAGGAGGACCGTAATTAAACGCTTCGAGTAAGAATCCAAATTTACTTGCGGCTTCTTCATCACTTAAACCAATAACCGTGAAAACTTCCTTCTGCATTGCGCGGTCGTGAATACGAATTGAACCGCCGCCTAGCTCTGTTCCATTAAGAACAATGTCATATGCATAAGCAAGTGCAGTCGCTGGATCTTTTGCAAAAGTTTTTGCAAATTCTGGCTTCGGACCCGTGAATGGATGATGGACAGCTGTCCAGCCATTGCTGTCGGTTGGTTCAAACATTGGGGCATCAACAATCCAGACAAATTCCCAACGACTGTTATCAATTAAATTACAGCGTTTTCCAATCTCAAGTCGCACAGCACCAAGTAAGTTCAGTGACGCTGTTCGCTCCCCCGCTGCAAAGAAAATTGCATCCCCTGGCTTTGCACCAACGTGTGATGCGATTTTTCCTGCTTCATTTTCGGATAAATTCTTTGCGACTGGCCCACCTAATGTGCCATCGGGAGAAACCAAAATATATGCCAGTCCTTTTGCTCCTCGAGCCTTTGCCCAATCTTGCCACGCGTCTAATTCACGACGTGGTGAGTCAGCGCCACCTGGCATAACAACTGCTCCAACGTATGGAGCTTGGAAAACTCTAAATGTGGTTTCTTTGAAAAAACTTGTGCAATCAACGAGTTCTTGGCTAAAACGTAAATCAGGTTTATCTGATCCATATCGCGCCATTGCATCGAGATAAGTCATGCGCGGAATAGGCAAAGAGATCTGGTAATCAAGTACTTCTTTCCATACTTTCACCAAGATCTTTTCAGCCACAGCCAAAATGTCTTCTTGATCGATGAAAGACATTTCAATATCTAATTGCGTAAATTCTGGTTGACGATCTGCTCTGAAATCTTCATCTCTGAAGCATCGAGCAATCTGGTAATACTTTTCCATTCCAGCCACCATCAATAATTGCTTAAACAATTGCGGTGATTGGGGCAATGCATACCAACTTCCTGGCTGTAATCGCACAGGTACTAAGAAATCTCGGGCTCCTTCGGGCGTTGAACGAGTGAGGTATGGAGTTTCAATTTCTAAAAATGCTTCATCTTCCATTACACGACGAATAGTTGAAGTTACTTTTGAACGTAATCTCAGATTCGCTGCCGGCGCTTCTCGACGAAGATCCAAATATCTATATTTCAAACGAACTTCTTCGGAAATTTCTACATCATCACCACTGTCAACGGGAAATGGCAGCGCAGCGGCTTCACTTAAAACAACAACATCATCGCCCATTACTTCAATGGCACCGGTTGGAACAGCGGAATTTTCATTACCTGCAGGTCTTGCGACAACTTCGCCTGTAATTTTTAAACACCACTCAGCTCGAAGTGCGCCTGCGATTTTTTCGTCGCGGATGACTACTTGAACCCAACCAGTAGCATCGCGGAAATCAATAAATGCCACACCACCATGATCGCGGCGTCTGGCTACCCATCCTGCAAGTGTGACGCTTTGCCCAACATGGGAAGCGCGAAGCGTTCCAGCTCCGTGTGTGCGCAACATTTAACAGCCTCTTTTTCTAATGTTAATTACTTCGAAGAAACACTCTGAAGATGTTTCTGCAAGGAGGCAAGAGTAACCGAAGATGTCTTGCCCGTGCTCATCTCTTTGAGTTCTACCGTTCCGCTAGCGATTTCGCTATCACCGAGAACAATTACGAAAGCTGCACCGCTCTTATCGGCAGCCTTCATGGAGCCTTTCAGAGCCCTATCCCCAAAAGATATTTCAACGCGTAGTCCCGCACTTCGTAATTGCTGGGCAATAGTTAATGCGCTGGTTTTACTCTCATCGCCAAGTGGGATGATGAACAAATCGGAAGTGAATTCTTGATCGAAAGATATTCCTTCTGCATCAGCTGCTAAAACACATCGATCTATTCCGAGTCCAAAACCAATACCGGAGAGTTCCTGTCCACCAAGTTCGGACATTAAACCGTCGTATCGTCCACCGCCGCCAATACCGGATTGAGCACCTAATAACTCGTGGACAAATTCAAAAGTTGTTCCGGTGTAATAATCCAGACCTCGCACCATTCGAGGATTCACAGTAAATTCAACATTGAGCGCAGCCAGGTGTTTTTGTACGGATTCGAAATCCTTTAATGAGTCCGCAGACAAATAATCTAGAAGTAGAGGAGCATCACTCATCTGTTTCTTCACTTCTTCGCGTTTGTCATCAAATAAACGAAGTGGATTTATTGTTGCACGGGCCTTGGTGGCTTCATCTAGATTCAACGTATCAATGTAAGCGACCAAATCCACGCGATGCTTTGCTCGTGATTGCGCATCACCGAGGGAAGTTATCTCCAGTCGGTATTTTTTTAAGCCGATAGATTTAAAGCCAGCATCAGCAATTGCAATTACCTCGGCATCTAGCGCGCTATCTTGAACACCAATTGCTTCAATACCTACTTGGTAAAACTGACGATATCTTCCGGCTTGTGGACGTTCGGCACGAAAGAAAGCCCCGCTGTAATAAAGTTTTGATGGCAATTGACCGCGATCTAAGCCGTGTTCGATGACAGCGCGCATTACTCCCGCTGTTCCTTCGGGGCGAAGTGTTATTGAACGACCGCCACGATCTTCGAATGTGTACATCTCTTTAGAAACAACGTCAGTAGATTCTCCAACGCCACGTGTAAATAACTCGGTATCTTCAAAAACTGGTAATTCAATTAATTCATAGCCAGCGTTACGCGCAGGTTTAAGAAGTGCTTCACGAACAGACTCAAATTTTCTTGACTGCGGTGGAACATATTCACTCACTCCTTTTGGAGCTTGAATCTGATTCTTCTTGCTCATCGTTTGCCCGATTTCTTTGCAGCATCGATGAGATAAGGATTAGTTCTTTTCTCGTGGCCAATATAAGTATCAGGACCGTGCCCAGGAAGAACACGAAGATCATCAGGAAGAGTTAAAACTTTATTAACTAAAGTTTCCTGCATTGCTTCAGCTGAACCTGAAGGTAAATCTGTTCTTCCAATTGCGCCAGCAAAGAGCACGTCACCGCTTATGAGCACTTCTTGATTTACGTTAAACATCAGCGATCCCCGTGTATGCCCGGGAGCATGTATGGCTTGAAATTTCATGCCCAACATCTCAACTTCTGCTCCATGTCGTAATTCTCTAACATCGCTCGGTTCAGAAAACTCCATTGCACTTAATGTCGCCAAGAATTCCGCTCCATGGGCACGTTCTGGATGCAAAAGTAAGCCTCGATCTTCACTGTGAATATAGGCGGGAATGTCATAACCGTTGGCTATTGGAACGATTGAAAAAGTATGATCTAAATGTCCATGAGTAATGATTGCTGCTACTGGTTTCAATTTATGCTCGTTTAAAACCATAGCAACCGTGTCAGAAACATCAGGCATTCCCGGATCAACAATCACGCACTCGCCGCCTGTTTTGTCGGCAATGATCCAGCAATTCGTCGCAAACATGGGGGCCGCAAAAGAGGTGATGAACACGGTGACATCCCTTCGACTACGCCTATTTATGGAGCTTGTTACGCGGGAAATTTCGCCGCGCTCATAGGTACAGGGTACCTTTTACCTTCACCAAGCCGCCTGACCAACTCGATTTCATTCTCTTTTATCAAGCAAAGAGATGCTTTCAAAGTTGATCCAATAGCGAAGATCGAATTCGATTAACGCGCTGAAGGGAAGACCATGTCTGACATCAATCCAACATCAATTTCAATTCCAACTTCTGCAGCATCTGCACTAATTGGAGATCCAGCCAAATTTGGATACGTAGCTCCTGATGGAACGGTCTTCGTTAAAACTTCAACGGGCGATAAAGCTGTTGGTTCATATCCCGGAAAGAGTTCAGAAGAAGCTCTGGCTTATTTCGTGCGAAAGTTTGAAGCCGTTGCTTCTGAAATTGCACTCCTGGCTGCACGTATTACAAGTGGTGCCATGGTCCCTTCAGATGCATTGGCATCTGTAAAAAAATTGCGAGACCAAGTTAAAGAAATCAATGCTGTCGGCGATCTTGAAGCACTGGCTAAATCCGTTGATCAACTTGAACCTCTTATCGAAGGTCATCGCGGCGCTTATGAAGCAAAGAAGGCTGCGGCAGAGGCTGAAAAATCAGCTAAGCGTGCACAAGTATTGGTTGAAAAAGAAAAAATTGTTGCAGAAGCTGAATCTCTAGCGCTTTCAGAGAGTTGGAAAACCACAGGCGATCGCCTCAAAGAATTATTGACCGAGTGGAAGTCTGC
>Ga0078894_10003998_pt1 | contig 11227 bp, 7 predicted proteins | sample LauGreSu1BDMLBSD_2_FD_67506 | JGI IMG/M metagenome (GOLD analysis project Ga0078894, IMG submission 67506) | Freshwater lake microbial communities from Lake Michigan, USA - Su13.BD.MLB.SD (version 4) (version 4) | ecosystem: Environmental > Aquatic > Freshwater > Lake | place: Lake Michigan, USA... | reverse complement strand
GGGGCCCGTTCCGGCAAGGCTTCTGGCAAGGCACGTCGCAGCCCCTTGCGTCCCCCGGCACCGAAACCCAGTCCTAAGCCTGCTGAAGACGTTTCGCAGAAAGAAAATATAACGGCACCTGTTCCCCGTGCTGCTGCAGTCCCTGAAGGAGATCAACGCGGGGAAAAACTGCATAAAGTTCTCGCTCAGGCCGGGTTTGGTTCTCGCCGCGCAATGGAAGAACGCATCCGTAACGGCGAAGTCATGGTGAACGGCAAGGTTGCCACCATCGGTGACCGTGTGACGCCGGATGACCGCGTCAAGGTTGGCGACAAGATCCTGCGCTGGGCACAGGAAAAACAGCTGCCCCGCGTGCTGATTTATCACAAGCCCGAAGGGGAGATCGTCAGCAATGACGATCCGCAAGGCCGTCCTACCGTGTTTGCCAAGTTGCCTCCGGCGCGCGGCGCCAAATGGCTGGCCATCGGTCGTCTCGATTTCAATACCAGCGGACTGTTGATTTTCACCACCTCGGGTGATCTGGCCAATCGCATGATGCATCCGCGTTTTGAGGTGGATCGTGAATATGCCGTGCGTGTGCTGGGCGTTGTACACCCGGCGGCGATGGATGCGCTGCGTCAGGGTGTCCGGCTGGATGACGGCGTGGCGCAGTTCGAGCACATCGAGGAAGAGGGGGGTGAAGGTGCCAATCGCTGGTTCCGTGTGTTGCTGCGCGAAGGCCGCAACCGCATCGTACGGCGGTTGTTTGAATCGCAGAATCTGACGGTCAGCCGGCTGATGCGCGTGCGTTTTGGCATCGTTGCCTTGCCGCCGCAACTCAAGCGCGGCCAGTTTATGGAGATGTCGCCCGGCGACGTCGAGCAGTTGCTGCAGTGGACGGCCGAGCCCGGAGCGCCGCTGACAGCAACGATTCCTTCTGAATTAACAGGACACAGTCGTCCCCGCCGCTCGTCTCCGCCCAGATAAATGGCAGTCGCGGGAAGGCCCGCTCAACACGAGGGCGGTAATGTCCTACCTCCATCACCAGCCATCCGCCGTCGTTGAGGTGCTGCGGTGCGTCCATCAGAATGCGTCGCACCAGATCGAGTCCGTCGCTGCCGCCGGCCAGCGCCAGCACGGGTTCATGACGGAATTCGGCGGGCAGTGCGCGCATGGCGCTGACTCCGACATAGGGCGGATTGGTAAGGATCAGGTCGTACTGAAGTCCGGCCAGTTTACCGAACAGGTCTGTCTGTTTTAACTGCACGCGCGCCGCCAGGTGATGTTCGCGTACATTGCGCCGCGCTACGGCCAGCGCGGCAGTCGAAATATCCGCTCCGTCCACCTGTGCTTTCGCAAAGGTATGTGCGGCGACGATGGCCAGACAGCCGGAGCCGGTACAAAGATCGAGGATGGACCTGGGTTTGTATCGTGACGGCAGCCAGGGTTGCAGGCGGTCTCGTAGTAGTTCGGCAATATAGGAGCGCGGCACGATGACGCGTTCATCGACGTAAAAGCGGTGTTCACCCAGCCAAGCTTCACGGGTCAGGTAGGCTGCAGGAATACGTTCAGTGATGCGGCGCTCAAACAGGCGCTGTGCACGCCGCAGTGCCGCCGGTGGCACCGGAAGATCAAGTCGTGCGGCCAATTCCTCGAAGGGGCAACCCAGCGCATGTACGGTCAGCCAGGCGGCTTCGTCATCGGCATTGAGGGTGCCGTGGCCGTAAGCGAGACGGGCGCTGCGGAAACGTTTCGCAGCATCGGCAATCAGTTGCCGCGCCGTGTTTTGCTGCGCGGAGGTGGTAGGGGCGCGCGGCACTTAAAATATCAATAAAAACAATTACTTGAAATCAATCCAGGGCGCCGAGATCGAGTTTGATGCTGGACAGGTCGCTGTTGGCGCCGCTGATGGTCCTGCCGTTTTCGGCGGGTGGCGGTGCACTTGCCGCGCTGCCGGCATTGCTGATCAGGTTGTGCAGGTTGCTCGGCGAGTCGGCATTGGCCAGAGCCTCGTCCATGGTGATGCGACCTGCGCGGTAATGTTCAAACAGCGCCTGTTCGAAGGTTTTTGATCCCGGCGACAGACTTTGTTCCATGGCGTCCTTGATCTGGTTGATCTCGCCGGCCTTGATCAGTTCCTGAATGTGTTTGGTGTTGAGCATGACTTCGACCGCAGCAACGCGCTTGCCGTCGACCGACTTCACCAGCCGCTGCGAAATCACGCAGCGCAGGGCGATCGACAGGTCGGCCTGCAGGCTTTCGCGCGCTTCGCGCGGGAAAAAGCCGATGATGCGGTTCAGAGCGTTATAGCTGTTGTTAGCGTGCAGCGTGGACATGCACAGGTGACCGGTCTGCGCGAACAACAGCGAACTCTGCAGGGTCTCACGGTCGCGGATCTCGCCGACCATCAGCAGATCCGGCGCTTCGCGCATGGCGCTGATCAGCGCGTTCTCGTAGGTGTGGGTGTCAACACGGACTTCACGCTGGTTGACGATGGATTTCTTGTGTTTGAAGATGAATTCGACCGGGTCTTCAATGGTCAGGATATGGCCGGTCTTGGTGCTGTTGCGGTAATCGATCATCGACGCCATGGTCGTTGACTTGCCTGATCCGGTGGAGCCGACGATCAGGATCAGCCCGAGCTTCTCCATGATCACGTCTTTGAGGATCGGCGGCAGACCCAGAGACTCGAAGGCCGGAACATCCGGTTTGACGAAGCGGATCACCATCGCCACGGTGTTTTTCTGGCGGAAAATGTTGATGCGGAAGTTGCCGAGCTCGCCGCCGCTCTGGGCGAAGTTCATCTCGTGCTTTGTTTCGAATTCCTTGGTCTGCTCGGGCGTCATCAGCTCGTAGCAGATTTTCTTGACCTGTTCGGGATCCAGCGCCTGGCTGTTGATCGGCATCACCGTGCCGTTGATCTTGATCTGGATGGGGGCGCCGGCGGTGAAGAACATGTCCGAGGCCTGCTTGTCGGACATCAGCTTGAACAGCGGTGTGACGAACATGGTGCTTTTCCCCCGTTATACCCCTGCAGGCGACAAGGCAGGCGCCGTGCCGCCGCAGGAAGCGATCATTCTGCCTTCTATGGCATGCCTTGAAAAGCCGGAATCAGTCGTCGCTGCGCAGCAGATCGTTGATGCTGGTCTTGGCGCGGGTTTTTGCATCCACCTGTTTGACGATGACCGCACAATAGAGGCTGCATTTGCCGTCGGGGGACGGCAGCGAACCTGACACCACCACCGAACCGGCGGGTACGCGGCCGTAGAGGACTTTACCGCTGGCGCGATCATAGATTTTTGTGCTTTGTCCGATGAAAACGCCCATCGAGATCACGGAGCCTTCCTCGACAACTACGCCCTCGACGATTTCGGAGCGTGCGCCGATGAAGCAATTGTCTTCAATGATCGTCGGGTTGGCCTGCAGCGGCTCCAGAACGCCGCCGATGCCGACGCCGCCCGAGAGGTGCACGTTTTTGCCGATCTGTGCGCAGGAGCCGACGGTGGCCCAGGTGTCGACCATGGTGCCTTCATCGACGTAGGCGCCGATGTTGACGTAGGAGGGCATCAGGATCACGTTTTTGGCAATGTAGCAACCGCGGCGCGCGACTGCGGGTGGCACCACACGGAAACCGCCGGCCTTGAATGCGGCCTCGTCGTAGCCGGCAAATTTCGGTGCGACCTTGTCGAAATACTTGCTGACGCCATCCTGCATTACCGCGTTGTCCTGCAGGCGGAAAGAAAGTAATACCGCTTTTTTCGCCCATTCATTGGTCTGCCACTGACCGTTGCGTTTTTCGGCGACACGCAGGGTTCCGGCATCCAGCATGGCGATGGTGTCGTTGACCGCGGCACGCACGTCTGCGGGCGCATTGGCCGGCGAGAGTGAGTTGCGGTTTTCCCAGGCCTGTTCGATGGTGTTCTGCAGTTTTTGCATTTTTGATCCTCGGATATTTACAGTGACGCGGCGAATCGTTTCAGACGCTGTGCAGCTTCGGTGCATTCATCGACCGTCGCAACCAGTGCGATGCGGATGCGTCCGGTGCCGGGGTTGATGCCGCGCGCCTCGCGGGCGAGGTAGCTGCCCGGCAGTACGCTTACGCCCTCGGTGTCATGCAGCTTGCGGGTGAATTCAACGTCATCAATCGGTGTTTTGAGCCAGAGGTAGAAGGCTGCATCGGGCCATTCAACCGGCATTGCCGGTTTCAGAATGTCGATAACGGCATCGAATTTCTGCTTGTAAAGCCGGCGGTTTTCCACCACATGCGCCTCATCCTCCCAGGCGGCAATGCTGGCGGCCTGTACCGGCGGGCTCATCGCGCCGCCGTGGTAGGTGCGGTAAAGATAGAATTTTTTCAGGATCGCGGCATCACCGGCGACGAAACCGGAACGCATGCCCGGTACATTGGAGCGTTTGGACAGGCTCGAGAATACGACCAGGTTGCGGAAATCGCTGCGTCCCAGCTGAATGGCTGCAGCAAGCGCGCCCAGCGGCGGCTTGTTTTCGTCGAAATAGATTTCCGAATAACACTCGTCTGAAGCAATGACGTAGTTGTAACGGTCGGCGTGTTCAAACAACAGTTTCCAATCGGCCAGCGTCAGTACTTTGCCAGTCGGGTTTCCGGGAGAGCAGACGATCAGCAGTTGAGTGCGTCGCCAGATGTCCTCGCTCAACTGTCCGAGGTCAAACGAATAGTCATTTTCGGACAGGGTGTGAATGAACTGCGGTTCGGCTCCGGCCAGCAGGGCCGCGCCTTCGTATATTTGGTAGAACGGGTTCGGGCAGACCACCACCGGGGCAGGTTGTGTGGGGTCGATGACCGCCTGCGCAAACGAGAACAGGGCTTCGCGGCTACCGTTGACCGGCAATACCTGGGTGGCGGCGTCCGGCGCCGGAATGCCGTAACGCCGACCGATCCAGCCGGCCACTGACTGACGCAGTGCGTCTGTTCCAAGCGTCGCCGGATAGACCGAAAGGCCGTCCAGGCTGTTAATCAGGGTTTCGCGAATGAAGGCGGGAGTCGGGTGCTTCGGTTCGCCGATGTGCAGGCTGACGATCTTGCGGCCCGGCGGGGGTGTGCTGCCGGCCAGCAATGCGCTGAGCCGCTGGAAGGGGTAACTGTGCAACCGGTCAAGACGTGGATTCAACGGAATGTCGCCAAAGGGTTAAGCCGCCCGGGTTGCCGGCGGCACTGCTTGCAATTATAAGGCGGTCGGCAGGAATGAAGCCCCTGGGCCGGGTCAGGCTTCAGCGGGTCGGTAAACCCGGGTCCTGTTCCGGCATCTCGGGGACGCTGGCCAGTTTGAAGCCGCGTTTGACATGCTGGACGGTCACCGTAGTGAAGATGCCGCCCCGGACGTAAAAGCGGGCCGTCAGGCGCATATAGCGGGGTCGTGTTGCCTTGACAAGGTCGTCCAGAATGCGGTTTGTGACGGCTTCGTGAAACGCACCTTCGTTGCGAAATGACCAGGCATACAGCTTCAGACTTTTCAGTTCGACGCAAAGCCGGTCCGGCACGTAATCCAGGATCAGGGTGGCGAAATCCGGCTGCCCGGTTTTCGGGCAGAGACACGTAAACTCCGGAATTTCCATGTGAATCCGGAAGTCGCGAGACGGAGCCGGGTTGGGAAAAGTCTCCAAATCGCGGGATGGTTTGCTTGGCATGGCGGTTATATCAATTCAGTGAGTCAATTCAGTTAAAATGCGCGCTGAATTCTACCCGTTTAGCTTCCCTGCACAACCACTTTTCTTGGCAGAACAGCACCTTGCGCCTCAAGCAAATCAATCTCGCCGGTTTTAAATCTTTCGTCGATCCCACCCAAATCCCCGTTCCGGGGAATCTGATCGGTGTTGTCGGCCCCAACGGCTGCGGCAAATCAAACATCATTGATGCCGTGCGCTGGGTACTCGGCGAAACGTCGGCTAAACATTTGCGCGGCGCGACCATGCAGGACGTGCTCTTTAACGGTTCCGGAGACCGCAAACCGGTTAATCGCGCCAGCGTCGAGCTGGTGTTCGATAACAGTTTGGGTAAGGCGGCTGGTCAGTGGTCGAGTTATGCCGAGATTTCGGTCAAGCGCATGCTGGAGCGCGACGGCGACTCCAGCTACTACATCAACAATATCCATGTTCGGCGCCGCGATATCGCCGATATTTTCCTCGGCACAGGCCTTGGTGCACGCGCTTACGCGATCATCGAACAGGGCATGATTTCGCGGGTGATCGAGGCGAAACCGGAAGAACTGCGGGTTTTCCTTGAAGAAGCTGCGGGTGTATCCAAATATCGTGAGCGCCGCCGTGAAACCGAACTGCGTCTGCGCGATACACGTGAAAACCTCGCCCGTGTCGACGATATCCGTCAGGAACTCGACAAGCAGCTGGAGCATCTTCAGAGTCAGGCCGAGGTTGCGACGCGTTATCACACATTGCAGGAGCAGGTTACCGGTACACAGCATTTGCTGTGGTTTGTTCGCCGTAACGAAGCCGCAGCGACCCGTGCCCGTCATGCCCGCGACATTGAGCGCATGGGCACCGAACTTGAGGCTGAAACTGCCCGCTTGCGCGATGCAGAGCGTCGACTCGAAGAATTGCGCAGCCAGCACTACCGCAGCGGCGACGAAGTGCACGCCGCACAGGGGGCGTTGTACGAGACCAATGCTGAAATCGCCCGTCTTGAACAGCAGATCGCCCATATCCGCGAAAACCGCAGCCGAGTCGAGCAGCAGATCGGCAGCCTGACCGCGCAGGCTGAGAGCGCTCGCGGTACTCTGCAGCAGTCCCAGTCGAGTCTCGCCGAGTGGCGCGAAGAACACGCCCGTTCTGAAGCACGCGTCGCTTCCTGTGAGGGGCGAATCGCCGAAGAACGCGAAAAGCTGCCTCTGGCCGAAGAGGCCTGGCAGTCAGCCAGTGGTCGCAGGGATGAAATGCAGCAGGCTGTCAGCCGTGCTGAACAATCGCGTCAGGTCGAGCAGACCAAGCTGGCCCACACGGCCAAGGTTCTTGAGCAACTTTCCTTTAGGAATGCACGGCTGTTTGAAGAGCAGAATGCTCTCGAAAAGCCGGATACCGCTGCCCTTGAGGCATTGCAAGGGCAGATCAACGAAGCCGTTTCTCGATTGGAATCGCAACGCGAAGCGCTGGCAGAACGTGAACGCAGTCTGCCCGGTCTTGAGCAGACTCTGGAGCAGCGTACCGCTGAAGTCGATCAAGCGGCTCAAGCCCTTGCGGCTATGGAAGCCCGCGTCGAAGCACTGCGCCAGTTGCAGGACAATCTGGCGCATGGCGCTGATATGGAAGCCTGGATGTCCACGCGCGGTCTTGATCACGCACCGCGAGTCTGGCAGGGCATCACGATTGAAACCGGCTACGAGGATGCGCTCGAAGCCGTGCTGCGCGAACGTCTGAACGCGGTTGCTGTTTCTGGTCTGGATGCCTGCGGCAATTGGTCCGGTAACGCCCCGCCGGGAAAAGTGTCCGTTGCCGATGTCAGCGTTTCAGGAAGCGACATGCCGGTGGCGCCAATGCCGGCCCGTGCGCGGCCGCTGGCCCAATTTGTAACCTGCCGTGATGCTCATCTCGCGCCGGCATTGGCCGATTGGCTGCACAGTGCGTTCGTTGTTGAAGATCTGGCCACAGGCCTCAGCCTTCGCAACCAACTGAGCGCAGGCGCAGTCCTGGTTTCGAAAGATGGTTATCTGTTCACCCGCAACAGCCTGACCTTCCATGCACCGGATTCTGAGTTGCATGGCGTATTGTCCCGGCAGCGCGAAATTGAAAGCCTGGATCAGGAGATTACGGGTCGTAAAACGGCAATTGCCGCGTTGCGGGCGACCGTTGAAGAGCAGTCTGCAAGGATTGCCAGTGAGAAAGCTGCTCTTGGTGAGTTGCGCAGCGACGTCTCCCGTCTGCAGCAGGAACATCATGCGCTTCAGGTTGAAAATGTCCGTCTCACCGAGCAGACCCAGCGTCTGACCCAGCGCGGCGAGCAGATCGCATCTGAACTGGCCGAAATTGCCGCTCAGGTCGCCATTGAAACCCAGCAACAGGAGGCGACTGCCGGTGCCTTGGAGCTTCTCAGCGAAGAAGCCGGTGGCTATGCAGCTGAGCTGGAGAATGCGCTGGAGCAGTTCCGCCAGGCGCAATCCGTGCTGGAAGCGCAGCGGATTACCCTGCAGCAGTCTGACCGGGAACTTCAGGAAGCGATTTTCCAGGCCAAAACCTCGATCGGCAAAATCGGTGAAGTTGAGCGCGCGATGGCAGCGGCCAACGAAACCCTGGAGCGCGTCGAACTGGCAATGGCAACCGAGCAGGAGGCACTTGAGCGTCTCGATGATTCGCCCTGGCAAAGCCAGTTGCAGATCTGTCTGTCGCTTCGCGGAACCAAGGAAGAGGCGCTGGCTCAGGCCCGCGACGTGCTGGAAGCCACGGAGTCGCAACTCAAGGCCGTTGAAGAAGAGCGCATGACCTCGGAGCAGAAGCTGGGGCCGTTGCGAGACCGTATCAACGAGATCAAGCTGAAAGAGCAGGAAGCGCGCATCAACGAAGAGCAGTATGCGCAGCAGCTGGTGGAGGCCGGGGCAAACGAGGAGGTTCTGGCGCAGAACGTGGAGAAGGGGCAGCGTTCCGGATCCTTGCAGTCCGAGATCAACCGCCTCAACGATGAAATCAAGAGCCTCGGCGCAGTCAACCTTGCCGCGTTGGAAGAACTGGAAGCCGGTCGCGAAAGGAAGACCTATCTGGACGCGCAATCGGCCGACCTGACTTCAGCAATGAACACGCTGGAAGACGCTATTCGCCGTATTGACCGTGAAACGCGCGAACGTCTGCAAACCACCTTTGACGAGGTCAACGCGCATTTCTCGCGCATGTTCCCGGTGCTGTTCGGAGGCGGTAATGCAAAACTGACGCTGACCGGCGAAGAGATTCTGGATGCAGGCATTCAGGTCACGGCGCAACCGCCTGGCAAAAAGAACAGCTCGATTCACTTGCTGTCCGGCGGTGAAAAGGCACTGACTGCAATGTCGCTGGTATTCGCGATATTCCAGCTCAACCCCGCGCCGTTCTGCATGCTGGATGAGGTTGACGCACCGCTCGATGACCACAACACGAGTCGTCTGTGCGAACTGGTCAAGCGTATGTCGGAGCAGTCGCAGTTCGTCTTCATTACCCACAACAAGATCACGATGGAAATCGCCAACCAGTTGCTCGGCATCACGATGCAGGAGCCTGGCGTTTCCCGCGTCGTTGCCGTCGACATCGAGGCGGCCATGAAACTCACCGAAGAGGCGGCCTGACGGTCGAACCGAAATGAGCGACCTGCAGATCGCGTTGGCGGTATTCGGAGTCGTCGTCATCGGCGGTGTTTACGCCTACAACCTCTGGCAAGAGCGCAAGCTGCGCCAGCGCCTCGAGCGAGCCTTCGAGGGGCAGCGTGATGATGTGCTGCTTAGCAAGCCTGCTGCAATGCCGGCATCGTCGTCAGTCGCGGATGCGGCGCCCCGGATTGAGCCGCGACTGGGTGAGGGGGCTTCGCCTGCCGGTGCTGCCACCGTAAAACATGCCGCAGCTTCTTCGCTGCCCGTAACCGATGACGGTGCGGACTCCCTGATTGAATTTGCAGCAGATATTGAGTCGGACGGCCCGGTTGCCGAATCTGCACTGCATGAGTTGCAAAGCCAGATTGCGACTTTCGGCAAGCCTGCGCGGGTTCTCGGCTGGGATGATGCATCGGGTGCATGGTTGTCATTGGGCCGCGAGGCGCACGGCGGTTTCAACCGTCTGCAGGTCGTCATTCAGCTGGCCAATCGCAGTGGACCGGTGCATGCGCCTCAACTCAACGGTTTTTGTGATGCCGTGCACAGCTGGGCTGAACGGCATGCCGTTACCGCGGAAATTCCCGATGTTGCCGCGGGACTCAAGGCCGCTCAGGAACTCGACGCTTTGTGCGGCGACATGGATGTTGCCATCGGACTCAATGTGGTGGCTCAGCCCGGGGATGCGTTCAGCGGCGATCAGGTCGCTGCTGCGGCCACTGACGCCGGATTCAGTCTTGAGTCCAACGGGGTTTTCCAATGGCGTGACGCCGAAGGCAAAACTCTGTTCACTATGGAAAATCAAGACACCGAACCTTTCGTGGCGGATCGTCTTGAGGCCATGCAGACGTCCGGCCTGACGCTGCTGCTGGATGTGCCTAAAGTGGTCGATGCCGGCGCTGCGCTCGCCGAAATGGCACGGGTTGGCGGACTGCTGGCGCATGCACTTGGCGGCTTCCTGGTCGATGACAATCGCGTGGCGCTGCAGGCTGCAGGCGTGGAGCGGATCAAGGCGCAGTTGCAGGAAATTCACGGCACGATGGCTGCACGCGATATTCCGGCTGGCGGCCAGCGGGCGCAGCGACTGTTTGCATGACTGCGGACGCGCTGCGGGCGCGCGCTGCGCGCCTGCGCGAGGATATCGAGCAGCACAATTACCGGTATTACGTTCTCGATGATCCGCTGATCTCCGATGCGGACTTTGATCGGCTTTTTCGCGAGCTTCAGAGTCTTGAGGTCGAGCATCCCGAATTGCTGACCGCGGATTCCCCGACCCAGCGGGTTGGCGGTGCCCCTGCTGCTGAGTTTTCGCAGGCAACGCATCGTCAGCCGATGTTGTCATTGAACAATGCCTTCGAAGATTCAGAAGTCGAAGCTTTTGATCGACGGATCCGTGAGGCGCTGGAGACTGATCTTGTCGAATACGCGGTCGAACCTAAGTTCGACGGTCTTGCAATCAGTCTTGTTTATGAAAAAGGCTTGCTGATACGTGGCGCGACCCGCGGCGATGGTTACACCGGTGAGGACGTCACTACCAACCTGCGCACGGTGCGTTCCATTCCTTTGCATCTTCCCGAAGGCGCGCCGGAAGTGCTTGAAGTTCGCGGCGAAGTATTGATGCTGCGCGAAGACTTCGAGCAACTGAATCGCAATCAGCAGGCCATCGACGGCAAGTTATTTGCGAATCCGCGCAATGCAGCGGCTGGATCCCTGCGTCAGCTGGATTCGCGCATTACGGCAGGCCGCAAATTGACCTTTTATGCTTATGGCTTGGGTTATGCAGAAGGATTAGCTGGATTCGGATCGCATAGTCAAGTTATTGATTATTTTAAGAAAAATAGATTCCTCGTTGCGCCCGAATGTGCGGTCGTCAAAGGGCTGGAGGGTCTGCTGGATTACTACCGCACGATCGGCGGCGCGCGTGAGGGCTTGCCTTA
>Ga0078894_10003997_pt1 | contig 11227 bp, 9 predicted proteins | sample LauGreSu1BDMLBSD_2_FD_67506 | JGI IMG/M metagenome (GOLD analysis project Ga0078894, IMG submission 67506) | Freshwater lake microbial communities from Lake Michigan, USA - Su13.BD.MLB.SD (version 4) (version 4) | ecosystem: Environmental > Aquatic > Freshwater > Lake | place: Lake Michigan, USA... | reverse complement strand
TGATATAATAAAATATAAAAAAGAATGACAGATGATGAACTAATGGAAAAATTAAATGCACAAAGAACACCAACAAATAATTCCTTTGATAATACTAATTTCGAACCTATTAAAGAAGGTGTAAAAAAAGCTTGTCCTTGTAATTCAAAATCTGATACTAATACTAATAGTAATATCAATGTATCAAAGATAAATTCAAATGAAAGTGGGTTTACAGATAAAATTGGAGAATTATTTGATACGATTATAAACTCAATAAAAAATATTGCAGGTGAAAGGGATATATATAAAGCCATATCAATTTATGAATTCTATTTGACCATTGTATTATTAGTTTTAATAATTTCAGCACAAAATACTTTTCTTGGATTATTATTGTTAGGTTTATATAGTAGACAAATACCTGAGATATTAATAAAAGTATTTGTAAGTAAATCAAAAGGTGAATTAATAAATTGGGCAAAAAGACCAGAAGGAGCAAGAGATTGCAATATGTTTAATGCAGGTGGTGATGCCAGTAATGATTCTGGATTGGTATCAAGTCATACATTCCTAATATCAACTCTAATATTTTATAATATATATCTATTTACAGATAATTTTAAACAAAATATGAATTACAAACAATATATATTTATATTATTGTTATTATTATGGACTGTATTAGTTGCACTGGCACGTATTAGATTAGGTTGTCATAACAAACAACAAACAGTAAATGGTTTTATATTAGGTATTGTGTGGGGTTACATAATATATTTAATAATTGAAATAATAAAGAGACGAGTACCAAGAATTGCAACAGATCAAGATAAAGTAATGAGATATTTTGAAATAAATTAATTATTGATATAATATAATAAATATAATGTCAATAATTAGTGAGATAAATAAAAATCCTCTAGATTTTATCAATAAATTAGTAAAAGGTGTTGTCAATAATTTAATAAATAATCAAATATACAAAAAAGTAATAGATGTAGATAATAAAACTGTTCAATATGTATATAATGTTGATACATTGATGGAACTACAATATAAAAAATATCATTATCCATCTGACAAAGAAGGAGAATATTACGAAATAAATAAAGATGAATATTGTTTAGCAATGTTCAGACTTATAAATGTTAACGTTTATGGAATAGAAATATCAGATATTCTTCAAAGAATGATAAATATAAATATAACAAAAGATAATATACCATTTATAAGTTCAATTAAACATAAAATGAACAAAGATGAAATAAATAAAATGAATTATTGCACCTATGAATTAATATTTTATAAAGTATACAATACAGATAATAATAAAGATAATAATAAAGAAAGTAATAAAAAGATAAGTATAAATATACCCAAACATAAATTTGATACACTTATTAAAAAATATACTGATAATATGAAATTAAAATATAGTGATTATTACTATGATAATATATCTACTGGAAAAATAAATATACTTGAAACATTATTGTATAAAGAAAAAATAAAAAAATATCATACAAATGTTAAATTGTCATTTTATTTATATTATGAAGATTATATAAAAAATAATAAAACAAAGATAAAAAAAGAAAACTATGATAAGGATGTTTGTTTTATATTTTACTCATTTTTATTATTTCTTATTGAATCGTGTAATAACAATTATTTAACTATGACACTAAGATTACATAGTGATATTAAAGATAAAAAAAATACTGTATTTAGTGGACACGCAAATAAGATAATATTACAAATCATAAAAGATATAAATAATAAAGAGAAAGTACTAGGTATTCAATATGAGCCACATGGATCAGAAAATGGTTATAGTTATAATGAATATAAAATAGATGAATATTTCAAAGAAATAAATAGATGTAGTATTCAATGTAAACAAATAAATAGTGATTTTCCTGAATTTGTAATCAATGATAAAGTTGCAGTGTGTCCTAAAGGAATACAATCAAGTGAAAATGTGGGTAAATACGATATTGGTTATTGTTCAATATTTTCATTATTTTGGCATAATTGTTTTATTGATATAATTCAAAATATAAAAAGAATTGAGAATAAATATAATATAAATACATTATCCAGCATTGATATACAATTATGGATAAATAGTATTGATAAAAATTTGATAAATTATAAAAATATAAACTTGAAATATGGAGATAAGATGTATGGTTATGATATATTATTAAATGTTTTCCAATCAGTATTTAAAGAACATTATAAAAAATACAATATTTCTAAAGTTTTTGGTGATTTTGATGAATATATACAACTTGTTAATATTTATTTTGAAGATGAATTTATTGATGGTGTAGAAGATATTACGATTACTGAATTTATTGATATGTATTATGATAATGTGTTATTGGAAGTATTGAGAAAACAATTAAGAATGAATAACGATGATATTCAAAATATATCAAATAATAGATATAAAATGAGCAATATTGAATATTACAATATATTTGTAAATTATGCATACAACATGTTGTCATTTATTTTGAGTTCACCTTATTTAGAAAAAGAACGTGAAATGTTGAATTTATATTCACAAAAAAATTATTTTATTGATATTTTAAAAAATAATAAAAATTTAAATATTGTAAACAGATCAGAAGATGAACAATATAAAACAGATAAATATATTCATGATTTGTATTTAGAAGATTATGATAATATGTTTGGTAATATGGAATACAATAAACAATATAAAGAATATGCATCAGAACAAATGAACGAAATAGAAGAATTGATAGATAATCTACCAAAGAAATACAAAAAAAAAATAGGAGAAGAATGTACTTCAAATAAAGATTGTGGTAATAAATTAATATGTGATGAATTTAATCAATGTAATATTAATTACAATAAACAATTTATTGGTGATAATTGTGAAGAAGATGATGATTGTTATTCAGAGTATTGTGATAATAAAATATGCAGGAAATATGTACATAATGTACCAAATATTTCATCAGATGAAGAATTTGATTAGTAAATAAAGATTTTAAGATTTTATATTGTCATTTAATAATATAAAATCTATTATAAAAATTAAAAGAAATGGATAATAAATTAAATTTAGAGGATTTTATTCCATCTTATCCGTATCTTGAAAACAATGAAGAAGAAATAACCGATCCTTCATTATTCAATCCGTATAATGATAAGTACGAATATGCAAATTATAATAAACAAGAATTTTATGAAGACTTATTGGATATAACAGAAGAAAGACCAGAACAAAAAGGTGTTCCATTAAAACAACAAGAATTCTTGGCACGTTTTTTATCTCCAAAAACTCTGAATAATGAAATATTGTTATTTCATCAAGTTGGAACAGGCAAAACATGTTCAGCTGTAAATATTGCTGAATTAGCAATGTCGATGAACCCTAAATTAAAAAGAGCATTGGTACTTGTAAAAGGTGATACATTTGTCAAGAATTTTGTTAATGAATTGGCATTTCAATGTACACCAGGAGAATACATACCTGATAATTACAATAAACTAACAGCAAAAGAAAAAGTGATCAGATTGAACAAGAATATAAGAAATCGATATCAAGTACAAACATTTTATAAATTTGCACAAGAAATAACCAAATATACAGATGAAACAATAAAAAAAGCATATTCAGATAGAGTTATTATCATTGATGAAGTACATAATATAAAAGATATGGAGAAAAAGAAACATGAGAGTAAAGTATACGTATATCAACAATTACATAGATTTCTACATTTAATAGATAATAAAAAAGTGGTATTATTGAGTGCAACTCCAATGAAAGATAACATAACAGAATTTGCCAGTATTATGAATTTAATATTACCATTAAATTTACAAATGCCAACAAAGAAAGATTTTAATAACACTTTTTTTGATAAAGATGATGAAAACGGTGATAAATTGAAGAATATTGACAGATTGAAACAATATATTAGAGGACGTGTATCATTTTTAAGAGCCATGGAATCACAAGTATCAAAGATGAATATTGGTAATATAGTTAAACCATTAAAATACACAATGATTGATGTTGATTATATGTCAAATCATCAAAATAGATATTATCTTGAAGCATTACGCAAAGATGGTTCAAATATATCACTTGATACATTGAAAAATAACAATGAAGATGAATTGATAAGTACATATAATGATGAAAGTGATGATGAAGATACACGTGAAGTTGGTTTAAAAGAAATTAATGTTGAAAAAGACGAAGAAGAAAAAGAAGAAAAAGAGGAACAAGTCGAAAAAGAAGATAAAAAAGGTTTGTATGATAATTCAAGACAAGCATCATTGTTTGTATTTCCTAATGGTAAATATGGGAGAGATGGTTTCAATGATACAAATAATATAACTTATACTTCACAAAGAGGTGACGATTTGAGTAAAAAAGGAAAATCATCAAAAATAGGTAAATATCCAATATTCACAAGTGAATTGAAAAATATCTTGACGCAAAATGGTAATTTAAAATCAGCAACAGATATATTAAATGAAATAGGTAAATATTCTTCTAAATATCAAAAAGCATTAAAAGAAATAGTATTCAATCCAAAGGAAAATTGTTTTGTCTATTCACAATTTTACAAAGGATCTGGTTTGATTGTATTTGCAGAATTATTAAAATTATTAGGATACAAAGAAGCAAAAGGAGATGAAGATTATTCAAAACAAGGAAATGAACAAGTATTAAGATATGCAATATTAGCAGAGAAAATAACAAATAAATTTGAAAATAATATAAAAACATTCAATAAACCAGAAAATAGACATGGTAAATATATACAAGTATTATTAGGTAGTCCATTGGTAAGTGAAGGCAGATCATTCTTTAATGTAAGACAAATACATATATTAACACCACATTGGAATATGTCATTGACTGAACAGGTAACAGGAAGAGGTATAAGAGCATATTCACATAAAGATTTAGATGATAATGAGAAATATGTAAAAGTATATCGACATTGTTCAATGGCAGATAAAACTGTACAATCCATAGATTATTTAATGTATGAAATATCAGAAATTAAAGATATGAAAATAAAACAAATAGAAAGAGTATGTAAAGAAATAGCAGTTGATTGTGGTATTAATAAAAGAAGAAATTTATTACCAACTGATATTGATTATACACGAGAATGTGAATATCAAAAATGTAATTATATTTGTGATAATTTACCTGATACTTATATACAACAACGTTTACAAGGATTATTTAAAGACAAATTGATCGTTGATACTTATAATTTATATTATGGTGAGAAATTAGTTAAATCCACTATCAATTTAATTCAACAATTATTCAAAAGAAATTTCAATATGCATATACAAGATATAATGAGACATTTTGGTGATATATCATTTATATTATTAATACGTTCTTTAAAATATATAATCCAAAACAATATACCTATCATAAATAAATATGGATTTGTTTGTTATTTAAGATATGAAAGAAATCTGTTCTTTCTTGTAGATAGTATACAAAGTCCTTCTTCATATTTTGTTAATTATTATTGTGAAGATCCACCTGTTTATTATGCATCTAAATTTAAAACTGTATTATTAGATAACCAATCTGATAATATGAATGATTTAATTAAATATATAAACACAATGGACATTAAGAAAGATCAAGATTTTAAATATGCAAGTGAATTGTTATTGGAAATGGAACCTGAATTACAAGAACAGTTAATAGAATATTGTATTTTAAATAAAATATTGGAACCGGAAAAGAAAACCAATGTTAGAGAAGTATGTTTGAAAATATTCAATCCTAATATAATTGAATTATCTGACATGTTTGTTTCAATACATTTGATTGATGAAAACAAATATAGATATATATCAAAAAATGCTAAAACGATAGAAGAATGGGATTATGCAGATGATGATATACTTGAAAAATTAAAATTAAAAGAAACAGAAGTAATTGAACAACAGAAAAATATGGAAGAAAATCCATATGGATATTTCGGTTCCATGACATCTACACAAAAATTTAAAATAAAAAAAACATATAAAACTTTACTGGAAGAAGGAACTAAAATTTACAAAGAAGGAACAACTGAAATTGATAAAAGAAAAATTGGAACTGGTGCAACATGTATGACAATTGTTCCTACTTTTAGAATATTGGATATGATTATTAGAATGAGCAAACAAACTGATTATTTTAATGTACCTTCAGGAACTGAATTACCAACTATAAATGAAATGAAAGTTAAATTGAAGAAAACTGCAGAATATACAGAAGATGTATTAAATAAATTAAATCAAAATGAAATAGAAATAGCTTATTATTGGTCAACATATAAGAAAAAAGATATTTGTAATAATATACAAACATTTTTTGAGAAAAACAATATTATGCAATACGAAAAATAAATTTTTATTTTCCATTCTTCATTTTGAAATGGAATTAAAGAATGTATTTATTATAAATATTTTATTGATATAGAATGTCACAATTTTTTAGATCTAAAAATAATCAAAATAAATATTATATATATTTATTGTTGAACAAACCCAATAAAATCAATGAAATCAATAAAATCAATGAAGACGATAATAAAGAAGAGGGTTCTCAATCGGAAACAACCTTAGAAAAAGAAGTAAAAACTAATAACACAAGGATCACAACTTATATAATAGTTACAAAAAATATTATTATGCATGATTTTAATTATATCATAAATAATATTGATAAATTGATTGAACAAGAATTAGAATATAAGATAATTGAATGTCATACTCTTCAATATAATATTGATCATGAAATACCTAATTATCCCTATGATATATTTTATAACAATCGAATATTATTGCATGCATTTTTGTACGCTTGTAAAAATATAAATTCAATAAAAAATATTATTTCAAATGAAAAAGTTAATATTGTATGTAATTCTAATTATCTGAAACGTATAAAAGATTGGAGTTCTAATTGGAGAAAGAATAGATATTCAATAGAGAAATATCAGAATTTATCAAATGAAACTTCATCTGAATCGTTATTTTCAATTCATACATTATCAGATTTATATTTCAATATCAATGAAATAATAATAGAGAATAACAAATCAACATTTCAATGTACATCAATGTCATTGGAAGAGAAAAGTACATTTGAAAGAATATCAGAAAGACCAAACACAGATTATATCGAAAAATGTTATCAGTATTTTGAAGATGACAAAATGATTAAATTTATATAATGATCTTTAATTTTATATAGAATTGTGTATATGTTTAGTGAAATTATACAACTGATAATATTCATTATTGCATTTATCAAGCAAATATAAATCAGAATTAGAATTTGTAATACGAATATTATGAAATAATATGGTTAAATATTCATTCAGTGTATTAAAATCATCAAAGAATACATAATCAGATATTGATAGAACAGACTTTGGTATATTATTTAATTCACCAATATATATTTTATGTGTTTCATGAAAATGTTCACATATACTCAAATCAAAAATTTTATTAATATCATTTGTTACATCATTTATATTTTGTTCTTTTGTACAATTGAATATGAAAGTTTTTTTATCAAGTATTTTTCTTAAATGATCAATGTTCACTTTACTTTCAGTTATGTTGTTTATTTTATCTATATCAGTAGTTTTGTCATTCTCAATTATGTGTTTATTCTCCTTGAATATCATATAATTCTCATATTTATCAACATCAATGATACACTGATAAGGCATAATATTTAATATATATTTTAATGCTTTTCTGACATTTGTATTATTTATATTATCAATAATATCTTTTGAATAGTCGATATTATTGTGTTCTTTAAGGCAAAAAACAATTGTTATATAATCATGTTCAACTGGCAATCTTTTCCAATGAAAATTGTTAAAATTATCTGTTTTAATAGTTGAAGAAATGGTATGATTTGACATTATTGTATAATTTTATTAATATTTATATATGTATATTGTTTTATGGATATTTTAAATGAATTATAAATTAATTTGTTTATATAAAAAATGGTAAAAAAAAAGATAAAAAAATACATATGGACATTTTTAAATGAATTTAATTAAAAAAAAAATTTTTTTTTATCTATTACATATAATAAAAAGAAATGGCTCGTCGTTCTGTAAAACGTTCTCTCAATAAAAGAGTTAATGAAATGTTGGCTATGTGTCAAAAATCCTTGAAAAAGGCTCACAAGAAATCAAAGTCACACAAGAAGTCTAAGCGTTCTCGTCGTTCAGCAAAGCGTTCTAGACGTTCTCGTCGTTCACACAAGAAATCACACAAGAAATCAGACAAGAAATCACACAAGAAATCTCACAAGAAATCTAAGCGTTCTCGTCGTTCACACAAGAGACGAGGTGGTTCTCGTCGTCGTTCTAATTAAATAATTAGGTTTATAAGTAATATTCCTAGTTATATGTAAGTGTATTATTCAATATGATTTTTTTTATAATATTTATTATAAAAAAAGGTATAAATCAATATAAAATATGCTTCTATTTATTCTTATTATCTAAATATTTTTTTACTTTGAATGCATTTAATTGACAAATTGTGTCACTAATATCATCTTTTTTATCTGAATTTTTTTCAAATATATATTCAACTAGTTTCTTTGAATTTATCACTCCTTCTTTATTATTTATTTGTTTATTTGTTAATATTGACAATGTATAATCACATGCCCATTTTTTTCTTTCATTTTTAGTTATTTTTCTTACTATTTTTTTCTTTTCATCAAATACATTTTTTGGTAATCCAAGCATAATATATTTATTTCTAGATGGGAATACAATAATATCTTTAGAATCAAGATAATTAAAAGTAAACCATGAAATGCAATGTTGTTCAACTCTTTGTGCCATTGGATTGGTTTTTAATTGTTGTTCTATTACAATTATATCAACCGTATCCATCATTGTTTTATTAGTATCTAGAAAGTAAGTGAAATTAATAAATGTTTGCAAATCAAACAGTGCACCTTTTTTATTGGACAAATTAAATTTTTCTACATATACACAATCACCAATTTGACATATATCTTCTACTATCTTTTTATAATTTCCAATCGCAAGACCATTTTGATCATAACGCTTTTCTGTTTTATTTAATTTATATTTATTAATCACTTCTTTTATATCATTCTCATTAAACTCTTCAATATAAAAAGCAGTATTGTGTACACCAATATCAACTGATAACACTCTCATGATAATTATTAAATTTATAATATTTATTATATTGTAATATATATTTAAATATATTATATATTAAGTCTATATCAACAACATGAACAATATTTTTGAGTATGAAATAGATATTTATAATGAATATCATCAATATGATGTAATTGAAACATATGATATAACTAGATATAACATAACAAGAGAAGAACAACAAATGAAAGAACATATTGATAAATTGTTAAAATATTGCGATCAACTCGCAAACATTGAAGACTTTATGGATATGATGGATTTAAAAAGTGTAGAAATGATATACCATATAAAATTTATAATTGATAAATTGCATTTATATTATAATATTTATGAAAGATATATAATAAATGAACTTAATAAAGAATATAAACAATATCAATTTATATTAGGTCAACAATCTGTCAATAATATTATTAATATATATATAAGTAAAGATGTATATATTTATGATATGAAACAAACTATATTGATAATGTATGATATAATAAGAAAACTTGAGAAGAATGAACAAGAAGAATGAACAAGAGTAATTAATAATATGCCTTGTATTGAATTGGTATTTTATTTTGATTTTGATAATCGATATAATCATTTTGTTGTTTTACGTGTTTCAATCCTTGCAAATATTTTATTCTTGGATCATATGCAAGAAATATTGATTGTTCTAATGGGATATAACGAGGATCATTCAACATTGTATTGGAATAATCTAAATTATTAAATACATGTTGTCCAGGAGATATAGTAAATCTCAACAAAGATGTTTTAGGAGCAACATTGAATGAATGATGATAATCATTCATATTCGTATAATCAGCATTGAATACATCAAATGGTAAAGTACGCTCTCTATATTGAATAGACATTTATTATAAATATAACATAAATTATATTTCTTTAATTTTTATTTTAAAAAAAATGATATTTTTATTAAGACGATTATAATACAAAACAATAAACTAAAGCTATTGAAAATGACTGATAATGAACATACAAAATACAAAACAATACCTATATCTGAGAACACTACAGCAAAAGGCACTTTGATCGGACAAGGTGGTTTTGGTAAAGTGTATAAAGTAACAAACGACGATAATTCGTTTGCTATAAAATTAACAAACATATTTGATAGAGAAGGTAATTTAATAGGGCAAAATTTAAAAGAAATTTCTCTTAGTTTTCATTGTTTAAATCATCATAATATCGTGAAATGTACAAATGTCTCTGTACATGAAAAATATGAATTGGTAAATTCAAAATATGTGATGAATATGAATATTGCAGATTTTAGTTTTAATGAGTTAATACATTCAAAATTATCAAATACTGATCGTTTGATATTTTTTTATCCTTTACTTAAACATATTGTAAATGGGATATCTTATATACATTCTAATTATATTTCACATGGTGATATAAAACCAGAGAATATACTATTGTATGGAGACAGTAAGCTCTTGAACAACAATTGGAAATCAAATGCTGAAAATATAAAAGAATATTTAAAAACATCCACATTAAAAATATGTGATTTTGGTGGGATAAATTTAGAATATAATAATACAATGGATCGCACTTCAACATTGCATTATAGACCACCTGAATTGTTCATTAAAATGAATAATAAATATAGAAAAACAGTGAAGGATATATATGGACCATTTAATGATGTGTGGAGTATTGCTATTACAATGTTGGAATTTCTTACAAAAACAAATATCATTGAAAAATTGTATAAAAAGGGATTGAAAATAAATGAGAAAGAATTTCTTAGTCGTTATTTTCATTGTATGAAAACACTTGATATATATACATTATTAAAAAACAGTGGTTATGATATTGAGAATGTCTTTGTAAAGAATATTGCAAATATTTTGCAATTAATGTTAAATAAAACAATTCATGAAAGAATAAACATTTATAATTTATCAATATATATAAATTATTATATCAATAAATTTTCAGATATTTATAAAGAT
>Ga0078894_10003995_pt1 | contig 11228 bp, 6 predicted proteins | sample LauGreSu1BDMLBSD_2_FD_67506 | JGI IMG/M metagenome (GOLD analysis project Ga0078894, IMG submission 67506) | Freshwater lake microbial communities from Lake Michigan, USA - Su13.BD.MLB.SD (version 4) (version 4) | ecosystem: Environmental > Aquatic > Freshwater > Lake | place: Lake Michigan, USA... | reverse complement strand
TAATTAAATAGAGTATTTTCAATTAAATAAAAATCCTTTCAAATCCCAATTTCTCCAATGCATTCAATTTGCGCTGGAGAAATTTTTGTAATTTGGTTTCATTTTCAAAAGCTACAATCTCTTTTTTGGCTTTTTTATCGATGATTCCTTTTTTGGAAATAAGTTGTAGCCCATCGATTGTGAATTCAACAAACTTGGATTGAGATTCTAAGATATAAAAATAGCGTAAATCGTTATCGGGAATAGACAACGGAATTTTGCTTAATTTTTGCAAATACATTTGTAAACTTTCGGTATGTTCAAATTCCCTTTTTCCATTTATAGCTTCCAAAATATAGGTTTTGCAATTATCCTTGTTTGTTTTCCAATCTTTTGAAAAAACAAAAACAGTGCGCCAGCCTTTGGAACGGAGCAAATGAGGCTTGAAAAAATAGCTATCCCAAGCATTGGAGGATTCATAACTTTCAAAATCATCTAACCAGATACAAGCTTTAAATTTTTGTTGGGCATCTTTGATAGCGATAGGAATTTTAAACTCCGAAAAACCCACATTTTCAATAAAATCATAGCCATTTTCTCTCAAAAATCCACTTATTTCATTTGCTAAAGAGTGCTGTTTTTCAAGCAAAGAAGCACTTCGTTTTTGTGCATTATTTTTAGCAAAATCCAAAAACTGACTCAACAATTGAATGCCTTTATTATTGGAAAAAGATAAATGCTCCGAGGTAATGGAAGCCACCATTTCTATTCGTTTTCGAGCTCTGGAAAACAAGACGTTTAGTCGCTTTTCGCCACCTTTTCTATTAATAGGTCCCAAATGCAACTTTACTTTGCCTTGAGCTGTAGGCCCAAAACAAGTGCTAATGATAACACAATCTCGTTCTTCACCTTGTATATTTTCCAAATTTTTGATCAATAACGGTTCATCCTTTGAAGATAATGCTTTATTGTAAAGCATTGAAAATTGTATATCTTTTTTGGCTTTTTCTTCAATTGTTTTTTCAATCAGCATCTGCTGATCATGGCTAAGCGCAATAATAGCAAGTGTTTCTTTGGAGTTTGAAATCAAATGCTTTTCTAGCAAATCTGCTATAAAATGCGCCTCAACCTTGTTTTGTCTATTTTCATAAATGCCATTCGGCATATAATGTAACTGAATGGGTTGTATATCTGAAATTTGATTTTCGGGGGTAGTAATGAGTTTATTTTGATAAAAATGTTCATTTGAAAAATGAATCAAAGCTTCATAATGACTGCGATAATGCCAATGCAACATCTGAAAAGGAAGTTGCGTAAGTCCCCATTCCAATAAATTATTTGGCATATCCAATATATCGGTGACCTGAGACTGAAAATAAGGACTTGGAGGCATTTGCATTTCATCGCCCACAATCAATATTTGCGCACCTCTGTAGCACGCCATTATAGCTTCTTCAGGCTTTATTTGACTTGCTTCATCAAAAATGACCACATCAAAAAGCGCTTCATCCAATGGCAAACATTCCGACACACTACTTGGATTCATTAACCATATTGGTTTCATTTTCTTTATAATACGCCCTGCACTTGACTCCAAAAACTCTCTAATAGGTTTTTGTCTAATCTTTTTCTTCATTTCTTTTTCTAAAAGTGCCCACCCTTCTTTTAGTTCAATTTGGGCATTCCATTTTTCAGTATCTGAAGGTAATAATTTAAACTCTTTTTGACGAATAAGTTCTTGAATTTCATCTAAATGCAATTCTTCGATATAGCTGTTATTGATTGATAAATATTCTTGATAAATAATTTGAAGTCTTTTAATTAAATTAGTTTGTTTTTCGCCATCCCAATTTTTCAAATCAAGATGATAGGCCATAAATCGCTCCAAATGGTTATTAGCTATATCTGACGATATTTCATCTATATCAAAAGGCCATTTGTCAATTAATTTTTGAATAGTATATGGCGCTTGTAATAATTGATAAATTATAGGATACAATTCACGTAACTTCGCTTCATTTTCAGTAAATTGACTCATATAAAGAGACAACTCATTTAACGACAATTCGTCGAAATTCTTAAACGTATTGATTAAAAGAAATTGTAAATCTTGAAAATCGTTTTTCAACTTTAAAATTTCATAGATTTCAGTTTGATTTAATTTATGATGTAACAAATATTCTAATGCAAGACTTTGTTCTTTTTCGGTGAATTTATCAATAATTTCTATCAATAAATGAAAATTTCCAAACGGATATTTTTGTTCAAATTGCAACAATTTTTCTTCATACAATTCCTTGGCGATCCATTCTTTTTCTAAATTTTTTAAAATCAAAACTAGATTCTCGTTTTCTTTTGAAAGAACATAGGATTTCTGCAATCGCTTAATGATTTGATTATAAGCAGGATGGATTGATTTTAAAAAACTATGTTGCCATTTTTCGAGCGTTGAAATAGCATCTTGACACTCTTTTTTTGACCATTTCTGAATCCAGTGTTGTGTATATTTTTGTTTTGAAAGAAATCTTTTTTGTAATTTTTGTATGTGTAAATATTGTTTTTTTATGGTAGTATACTTCTTATTATCAGGATTAAAAAATGCTATTTTATTTTGAACATAATAAGGTAAAAGCATTTCAAAATCAATAAAAAAAGTACTAAATTCCCCAATATTATTAATAAAGGGAAATTTAGTCGATTTTTCAATAAATTTCTCGATTTTCAAAAGATTTTCAGATGAAAAAAAATGAAAATCTGGTAAATTGAAGTTTCCATGCGCTATCCATTTTTTAATAAATTCAGGCGAAATATTAGCTTTATTAAGCAATAGAAAATCTTCTTTATATGTTTCCCAATCCAATAAAGAAGGTGTTAAAGAAAGGGAGTTGGATTCGGAATTGCATTCGATATTTTGCAAAAAACTAAAAAAAGGAACATCGGGTTCAATATCCTCTTTGTGCGCGTCAAAAATTTGATTTATTTTTGCAATTTCAGTTTCCAAATACTTACAAATTTCAAGCCGAGCTTGCACTTTTACATCAAAATAAGAGTTTCGTTCTAATGCTTTATGATACGTTTTCTTTAGGCTTTCGTGTATTATTTTTTTGTCTTCTTTTGCATCGTGTATCAACCAACATAGCGAACTCAATTTATTAGATTTCAATCGATTGTATATTACTTGCCCCGCTTGTTTTTTCTCGGATACAAAAAGTACTTTTTTGCCTTGAGCCACCTTTGTAGCTATTATATTTACAATAGTTTGCGACTTACCTGTTCCTGGAGGGCCTTTTATTATTAGAGAGTTTCCCGAATTTACATGCAAAAGTGCTGCTGTTTGGCTTGCATCAAAAGGTAAAATAGGAAAAATTGCATTGGCTTTAAAATTAGTAGGAATATGATTGGATAGACTATTTGTTTTAAAAATAGAAAAACTCTTTTTGGATTGTAGCAATTTTTGATAATCTTCTACCATCCAAATATTTCTATAATTGAAATTACCCAAATATGAAGTCATAAATAAATCAAAATCATTTATATGAACAACTCCTTCAAACCAATTTTGAATTTCGCAGAAAATTTGAGCATTTGATTTATTTTCAACCGAAATAATTTCAGGTAATTGTATATTTAATTTATTATTGAGAAAAAAACGCAATATGGGATTTATATTCCAAATAGTACTAGTAACTTGAAAATCTATTTCTTTTGAGTTTTGGTTCAATGAAAAAGAAATTGGCACTAAAAAAAGAGGCGATAAAATAGTTTGGCTTTCTTTTTTATAATTTGTGTCAAACGATATGAAACCAAAAGCCATTTTCAAAGAATGATACCCATATTCTTGAACGATTTTTTGTTCTTCACGAATCAAGTGAATACACTGGGAAAAAAGGAGCGACTGAAAATCATCAAATTCAGATTTTAGGCAAATTTTTGAGAATTCTTGCCATGTAAAATCATATTCTTTTGGAATAAAATCAGTGACATTTAAATATTTTGCCAAAGGTTTGAAAAAAAGTAAGCGATTTCTCCTACTAAAATCAAATAGTTTTTCTTTAAAATGGGTAAGATATGAATGATTTATAGGAAGCAAAACTCAACTTTTGATTTTTTTGTAAAAATAAGAAAATCTTTTTTAATTATTGTAATATAGAAAATCTGGATTTATAAAAAAAAGACATTAATAAAAAACCAATTTGATTTTTTATAAAATTTTCTTAAACTGAAAACTATATAAATATTTAAGCATATGTATTTTTTAGCTCACATTCTCAATATTATTTGTAATTTTGGGGCTTACTAATTTTCAAAAAAAATCATGAGTAATCTTTCTTATTTAGGACTAAATAACCCCTCAAAATTGCATTGGAATTTAAGCGCTGAAGAGTTGTCAAAAATTACAGTGAACACAAATCAAGGAACAACAAACGATACAGGTGCACTGGTAGTAATGACTGGTGAATTTACAGGTCGTTCGCCAAAAGATAAATTTATTGTAAAAGACGCTATCACTGAAAATCATGTAGATTGGGCAAATGCCAATTTTAATATCCCTTTTGATGCCGATAAATTTGATAAATTATATGACAAAGTTATCCATTATTTGGAAGGTAAAGAAGTTTATAGTCGCGACTGTATTGCATGTGCTGCAGAAGAACATAAGTTAAATGTTCGTGTAGTTACAGAATTACCTTGGAGTAATTTGTTTGCATATAATATGTTTATAAAACCAACTGATGCGGAAACTCAAAATTTCAATCCTACATGGCATGTAGTTTGTGCTCCGGGATTCAAAGCAGATCCTGCGGTAGATGGTACTCGCCAGCATAACTTTGCTATTTTGAATTTCACCAAAAAAATAGCTTTAATAGGAGGAACTGGGTATACAGGAGAAATCAAAAAGGGAATTTTTACGGTATTAAACTTTGAATTACCCGTAAACAAAAGAATCTTCCCTATGCATTGTTCTGCTAATATAGGAAAAGATGGCGATACTGCACTTTTCTTTGGACTTTCGGGTACAGGAAAAACGACATTATCTGCTGATCCTAATAGAGGTTTGATTGGAGATGATGAGCATGGATGGACCGATACAGGCGTTTTCAACTTTGAAGGGGGATGCTATGCCAAATGTATTGATTTGACCGAAGAAAAAGAACCCGATATTTATAGAGCCATAAAACCTGGTGCTATTCTTGAAAATATTACCTTTGTAGCAGGAACGAATAAAGTGGATTTCACAAGTGCAAAAATCACTGAAAACACGCGTGTCTCCTACCCTATCGACTATATTTCTAATGCGGTAGAACCTTCTGTAGGTGGCATTCCAAAAAATGTATTTTTCTTGGCTTATGATGCTTATGGAGTATTGCCTCCCATTTCAAAATTGTCTATGGAGCAAGCAATGTACTATTTCATGAGTGGATTTACGGCAAAAGTAGCGGGAACAGAAGCAGGTGTCACTGAGCCACAGTTGACTTTTTCAGCTTGTTTTGGTGCTCCTTTCTTGCCATTACATCCAAGCAAATATGCCGAACTTTTGGGAACTAAACTAAAGGATAGCGGTGCCAATGTATGGATGATCAATACTGGTATGACAGGTGGTGTATACGGTGTAGGAAGCAGAATGAAATTGCCATATACTCGTACGATGATTACAGAAGCGTTGAATGGTGGATTGAATCAAGTAGCATTCTACAAACACCCAATCTTTGGTATAGAAATTCCTAAAACGTGTAATGGCGTTCCTTCAGAAATCCTTGATCCAAGAGAAGCTTGGGCAGATAAAGAAGCATATGATGCTAAAGCATTAGAATTGGCTGGCGCTTTCAATAAAAATTTCCAAAAATTTGCTGCAGAAACCTCTCAAGATATTTTGAATGCCGCACCAAAAATGACTTTGGGAAATCATTAATCTTAATATTTGAATTCAAATTTAAAAAAGCCTCTCAATTGAGAGGCTTTTTTAATTAGGATAACAGTACCTATAAATCAAGTACAATTTTTCTATTTTCTAGACCATCAAAATAATAAAAACTACCCTGTTTATAAAATAGACTTTTTATAGTATCTACTGGTGTTAGAGTTTTGACATATTTAAAATTATTATTCTCATAATCAAACAAAATAATCTTTTCCTCTTTAATCAAAAACACATAGGATTGTACTACAAAAAATTTGGAAATAGAAGCATAAGGAATTGCTTCTAATAAATTACCATATGAATCTAAAACAAAAAGCCCAAAAGATGAATCTAATGCTATCATCTTAGTTTTCATATCAAAATATTGTGAAGGAAAATAGGATTTATTATTATAGAAAAAGGGATTTTCCGTTTGAAATTTGATATCATTATTTTCATTGATTTTCAATAGCCTATTGCTAGCTCTATCAAATATCCAAATCAAACCATCACTTGAGTAGGTTACAAATATTGATTCAAATAGCCCAATTTTGTCCAACTGGGTATAGGTTATGATACCAAATCGATTATTCAATACCAAAAAACTATTTGATTCTTTGAAAAAAGCAAGTTTTTTTAATGGAAAACGAGTATCTAAAAAAGTAAGTGAACCAAATTTGGCCGTATAAAATGTATCGTACAGATTATTTTCAGACTTTATAATCTTATGATTATCATATTTATACTCTATCCCTAATGGACAGATTTTAAAGTCATTGTAAACACTAATTTGACTATTTAATTCTAGATTAAATAAAATCAGTATAACTAAAATCGTTATCTTTCTTAGAAGATTCATATTGTAGCAAAGATACTTTATTATTTTCCAATACGGCATATGTAAAATAGTTGAGCCAGTCACCTAAATTGATATACAAAGACTTCTTATTCCTTAAGAATTTATAAATAGGCAAATGTCTATGCCCAAAAATAAAATAATCTATTGATGGATGTTTTGATAATTCGTCATTACAATATACTTCTAACCACTCTTTTGATTCTCCAAAATAGGTATCTTCTTTTTGAGCTGTTTTAATTCGGCTTCTTCGTGAGACAAACTGTGCCAAAGCTATTCCAAAATTGGGATGAATCCATCCAAATAACCATTGACAAATTTTTGAATCAAAGAAATTTTTCAGAAATTTATACTTATAATCTCCTGGCCCTAATCCATCGCCATGTCCTACAAGAACTTTGAGACCATCCCATTCAAAAATCTTGGGTTGACGATAGATTATTACTCCCAATTCTTTTGTAAAAAAATCAAATATCCACATATCGTGATTGCCTGTAAATAAATGTACTTTTTTTCCTGAATCTGTCCAATGTGCTATTTTTCCTAAGATTCTATTAAATCCTTTCGGTATGGTTTTTTTGTACTCAAACCAAAAATCAAAAATATCGCCAACTAAAAAAAGTTCATCAGTATGCTCAAATTCTTGATCTAAAAAATTACAGATTTTTTTTTCTCGAATACGGCTAGAAACTTCGTCCGGGATTCCCAAATGAAAATCAGACAAAAACAGTATTCGAGACATAGAAATTAAATTTATTCTGGTGCAAAACTATAATGTTTCACATAAAAATAAGAAGATTTCTTTTGGTCCTTCTGAGTTTATTACAAATTTACCATTAATATTACGAAGTCTTTTTGGCTCGGCATCTAATTGGATTACAAAAGGATGACTATCGTTATGATTTGCTACAAATTTTTCAATTGACTTCTCTACATTAGGGGCTAATTGATCCAATGTAGCAAACAAAATTTGATGAGATGGGAATATATTTAATGAACGAGGACTATTTTGCATTGGGTTAAGCATGATACTTCCCTCTTTGGCTATTAAAACTTCACATTTACTGATTGCAATATTAGATTCTTCTCCATTGCGCTCACATATGATACCATCGGTAAATAGATTATTGGATTTCAAATAATCTACTAATTCTTGTTCCCATACAAAAACTTTGGTTTTATTTATTTTCTTAAGCAACATCTGAAGCTTACCAAATAAATCTTCTTTATTTTCACAAAAAACAAATTTACCTTTTTTCTCAATAAATTTTTTTGCAAACAAAATATCTAAATCTCCTAAATTGTAATCTTCTTGATCTAGAACCTCATCTTCTATGACTGTAGTCGTTTGATAATTATATGTTTGAAATTTATTTTCCTCTACTGGAGGCGCAATAAGAACATCATCATATTGATCGTCTTGATGCATCACCTCGTTTTGATTTTTTTTAAATAAGTTTAGTAGCACAATGATTTAATTTAGATTTCAGAATTAAATTACATAGCAAAAATAATATTAAAAAACGTGTTTCTATCATTTGATTATGAACAAAAAATAAAGCTTATATAAAAAAATAGACACTTTTTTATCATATTATATGTAATTTTACGACAAAAAAGATGACTCAGGATATAAAAAATATAAACGTTTTGGTGTGTGGAGGAAGCAAAGGAATTGGATTTGCAAGTGCAAAAAAATTAGCAGAAAAAGGAGGAAATATTACCTTACTTTCAAGAAATGAAAATGATTTGAAAATTGCATTAGAGCAACTTCCTGTAATAAATGATCAACAAAAACATGATTATATTTCAGCTGACGTAGCTAATATTGAAGATTTTTCAATTAAAATAAAAGCACTGATTGCAAGTAAAAGCAATCCCTATTTAATTCTCATTAATAATACAGGTGGTCCTCCAGCAGGCCCTATCCACTCCGCAAAAAATGAAGAGTTCATCAGTGCATTCAATAATCATTTAATAGCAAATCATACCCTTGTAACATTACTTTTAGATGGTATGAAGGCCCATAAATATGGAAGAATTATCAATATTATTTCCACTTCTGTAAAACAACCTTTACCCAATCTAGGTGTGTCTAATACTATACGAGCCGCTGTAGCCAATTGGGCTAAAACTTTGGCAAATGAGTTAGCTCCTTTTCAGATTACAGTAAATAATGTATTGCCGGGAGCTACTGCTACGGGACGATTGTCTTCAATTATTGAAACAAAATCATCAAAACTTAAAAAAGAGTATAAAGAAATAGAAGAAGAAATGATAGCAGAAATTCCAATGAAACGTTTTGGACTACCTGAAGAGATTGCAAATGCTGTTGCATTTTTGGCATCAAAAGAAGCGAGTTATATCACAGGTATTAACTTACCTGTGGATGGAGGACGAACGGGTAATCTATAGTTAAAATATTAACTATAATATAATAATAGATGCTTTACTTCTAATCAAAATTTAAGTTAGTTTTGCATAATTTACTTAATAAAATTAAAAAACAAAAATATGTTTCCTAAACATAATAGAGAAATCAGTTGGCTGTCCTTTAATAAACGAGTACTTCAAGAAGCACTAGATACTTCGGTACCTGTGTTGGAGCGCCTTCGCTTTTTAGGGATATATTCCAATAATTTAGATGAATTTTTTAGAGTTCGTGTGGGAACATTAAACAAATTATTAGGAAAAAATCTTGCGAAATCCTTAAATTTTAATCCAGAAGAAGTATTAAATGAAATTTATAAAACTTTAAAAAAGGATGAATACTATTTTGCAAGAGCCTTTTCACAAATAAAAAAAGATTTGGCCACAAATGGTGTTTTTTTCTTAAATGAAACCAACCTTAAGGCGGATCAATTACAATGGGTTAAACAGTTTTTTAAATCTAATATTCGACAGGGTATTACACCATTGATTTTAAAAGATTCAACAAAATTTCCCGCCATAAAAGATAAATCCATTTATTTGGCTATCAAAATGTCGCAAGAAGAAACCTATAAATCTCAATTTTCCTTAATTGAAATTCCTACAGAATATTACTCGCGCTTTATAGAAGTGCCTTGTAAGGATTCATCTAAAAAATATGTAATGCTTCTTGACGATATCATTAGAGTCAATTTACCCGAAATATTCAAAGTATTTGAAATGGATATCTTTGAAGCGTTTACTATTAAAGTCACACGAGATGCTGAACTAGAAATTGATAATGATATTTCTAATTCTATAGTTGATAAGCTGTCAAAAAGTCTCAAGCTTCGTAAAAAAGGAAAACCTGTTCGTTTTATTGCAGATAAACGTATTCCTTCAGATTTGCTACATTATATTCTCAAGCGATCTCAGATCTCTAAGCGAAATGTGGTCTTAAGTGGGAAATATCATAATTTTAAAGATTTTACAAAATTTCCAGATTTTGGGATGAAACATCTTTTATATGATAAAAACACACCTATTCCCAATTTTAAAATGGAAATGGAAAAAACAATTTTTAATACAATTTCAAAAAAAGATGTATTACTTTTTTATCCGTTTAATTCATTTGATTATTTATTAAATTTCTTGCGTGAGGCTAGTATTGACCCTCATGTGAACGAAATTAAAATGAGTCTTTACAGGCTTTCAAAAAAATCACAAATAGCAAATATTCTAATAAATGCCGTAAAAAATGGAAAAAAAGTTACGGTAGTTATGGAAGTTACTGCTCGATTTGATGAAGAAAATAATATTTATTGGGCTAAACAAATGGAAGAAGAAGGCATCAAGGTATTATATGGAAATCCCAACCTAAAAGTACATTCAAAGATAGTATATATAACAAAAAAACAAAACAATAAAACTAAATATTTCTGTAATATTTCCACAGGAAATTATAATGAAGTGACTGCTAATATTTATAGCGACATTTCACTATTTACCTCTCAACCTGAAATAGCTAAAGATGTAGCTAATGTTTTTAAATTCTTGGAAACTCAAAGACCACAATCATTTAAAAAATTAATGGTATCCCCTTTTAGCACTCGAAGTATTATTCTTCATGGCATTGAAAATGAAATAAAAGCGCATAAAGAAGGAAATAATGGGCTGATTTTATTCAAAATGAATAGCTTGGTAGATGACCAAATTATAGATAAGCTATACGAGGCAAGCCAAATTGGGGTACAAATAAAACTAATAATAAGAGGTATTTGCTGCCTAATTCCAAATCTACCTGGTATTAGTGAGAACATAGAAGCTATTAGTATTATTGATAAATTTTTAGAACATGCAAGAGTTTACTATTTCAAAAATAATCCAAAAGAAAAACTATACATTAGTTCGGCGGATTTAATGCCCCGAAATATTGATTATCGTATAGAAGTAGGCGTACCTATTGTAGATAAATTAATACAAAAAAAGATTTTAAACTATCTTAATCTTCAACTAAAAGACAATCAAAAATCAAGATATCATGACTTTGAAATGAGCAATCATATGAAACGAGAAGATATTGAA
>Ga0078894_10003994_pt1 | contig 11230 bp, 15 predicted proteins | sample LauGreSu1BDMLBSD_2_FD_67506 | JGI IMG/M metagenome (GOLD analysis project Ga0078894, IMG submission 67506) | Freshwater lake microbial communities from Lake Michigan, USA - Su13.BD.MLB.SD (version 4) (version 4) | ecosystem: Environmental > Aquatic > Freshwater > Lake | place: Lake Michigan... | reverse complement strand
CGCAAAGTCATCATCTTGCATGAGATTCATCTCATGCAAGACAGCGCCGTCGTACGACTTCTGAAGACGATCGAAGAACCTGCAGATGGCGTCACGTTGATCATGATCACTGAGCAAGTGACGCCTTTGCTCGTCACGGTCGCATCGCGATGCGTACAAGTTCACTTCGGAACACTCACTGAAGCAACCATCAGCACTGCGCTGGTCGCGGAAGGTTTTCCGCTTGACTCTGCACATGCCGCTGCTCGAGTGGCACACGGAAGCATGACTCGTGCACGAGTATTGGCCAACGACCGAGATCTACACGACCGACTCCATGCCTTCGCCAGCGTTCCACGACGCGTCGACGGCACAGGAAGTGTCGCCGAAGAAATCGTCACAGAACTGTTGTCGATGATCGACGACTCCACCGCCCCACTCATCGAGCGCCAAGAACGTGAATCTGCGGAGCTTGAGGACCGAATGAGTCAGATGGGTGTACGAAAGAGCGGAAAGAAGGCCCTCGAGGACCAACACAAACGTGAACTTCGACGCCACAGAACCGACGAGCTGCGCTCTGGTCTCGTGCAGATAGCCGCCACCTATCGAGACGAATTGATCGCGAACCCCGCCATCAATCGTCCTGGTGCCTACACCGATGCAATCGAACGCATTCACGATGCGATGTCACGGCTGGCTCTCAATGTGAACGAGACTGTCCTCATGCGCGACCTCATCTGGTCTCTTCCCTCTCTCTCATCTGATGCGCTTCATGGAGGCAATGGTCATGCTTGAGAAGCAGCGCGATGTCCTCGCCATCGTCATCGGCGCGTTCGTGCTCTTCGCCGGCATCATGCACTTCGCGAACCCGTCGTTTTTCAATGAGATCGTGCCGCCATGGCTTCCGCCGAGTGAGGCCTTCTGGACATATGTCAGTGGCGTCGCTGAGATCATCATCGGTGTGTTGTTGTTGCGCCCTTCCACGCGGCGTGTTGGTGCGCTCGCTGCGATCTGGCTGTTCATCGCCGTCTACCCCGCGAATCTGTACATGGCGTGGGACTGGCGGGACCGGCCAGCAAGTGAACAACTCGTCGCATATGGTCGGTTGCCATTCCAATTCCTCTTCATCTGGCTGGCATGGCGCGTGGCGACGCGAGACCAGCGAAGGGTCGACTACCCCATCTGATCTCGCTGATGATTTTCGGCGTCACGCTTCTACACTTCTTCAGCCTGCCCAGGTAGCTCAGTCGGTAGAGCAACGCACTCGTAATGCGTAGGTCAGGGGTTCGATTCCCCTCTTGGGCTCCACTTGATGGCGCTCCGGCAACCATGATTAAACGGTCGCCTACCATGCCGCCATGATCAATCGGCGCACATCAACCTTCCCGATTCGAGTCGCATTACTTCTCATCGCAAGTGTGTCGCTCGTTGGTTGCGGTGCATCGAATGGCGAAATTCCCGACACCTACTCAGGCGCTCCTTTGGCCGAGACGACAGTCGTCGACACGACCGCTCCACCCATTGCAATGTCAGACCTACCCAAAGAAACTCCTTGCCCGTTGAATGACATACGTCGCGACACTGGTGATGTCTACAAAGAAGTGGTGCAGTGTGTCCCAGGCTGGGCTGTGGGGATACCGAAGAAAGTCCTCGACGCCATGAACGGCGACTCGGACAACGAGGGCAAGCGCGTGCTCAAACTCACTGAAACTGGTTGGAAAACCGTCGGAGTGTGCCACATCTACCACCCCATCGATTTATCCGGGGTCTGGTGCTCCACGATCGACGGCGATGATGTCGACACGACACTTCTTCCACCGATGAACGTTCAATGTGTCCTGTGGGACGCTTCGCGATGGTCAGAAAACATCGCTGAAACCGGTTGCCCGAACCCGGAGACCTGACGGTTGAGAAGTCGTTGACCAGAATTTCCACAACCGCGGCTGCAATACACTTCGACCATGTCAACCATTCCTCCTCCACCGCCAGTAACACACCCGGTGAACCTCTGGATTGAACGATCTGCATCACGCAGTCGAATCTCTGTGTTGTTTCGGCTCATCTTGGCACTACCGCTGGTAGTGCTCGAGCAAGTGTGGAGCTCGGTCATGCAAGTGGTCGCAGTCATCCAGTGGGTCATCGTCGCGTTCACCGGTAAGCGCAATGCTGATCTCCGAAAGCTGCAACTGCAGTACCTCACCTTTGCCTCGCGCACGTACACGTACGTTGGGTTGCTGTACGACTCGTACCCTCCGTTCGGCGAGTCGTCAGCGTCACCGGTGCAACTGAACATCGACGAACCCGGCGTGCCACGCAGAGCGTCGGCAATCTTCCGCATTATCCTTGCCGTTCCTGCCTTCATAGTCGCATGGTTCGTGATACTCATCGGAACCTTCGTGACAATCTTCGCGTGGTTCACGGTTCTTGTCGTCGGTTCTCTGCCTGAAGGCATGCATCACTTCCTCACGAAGGTGCACCGTTACGTGGTGCGCACACTCGCGTACGCGACACTCGTTGTCGACGCGTACCCGAGGTGGAACTGAACACTCGACGACATCAGTCGAGATACATGTCGAACGTGTGACGCATGGGCTCGCTGAGCGAGACCACATCAATATGTCCGATGTTCACACCATTCGGTGGCCCCGATTGGGGCTCGATGCACGTCGCGTGTGTCGGCTCGCCATAGATGACCCAGTGGTCACATGTGCTTAAAAGTCGTACCGTCACATCACCGATGCGGAACGGTTCGACTTTCCCGTCGATGAAACAGTCGTCCCATGGTGGTTCTGACGGCACGACGAGGTGCGAGGTCGTCGAATGATCGTCAGCTCGTTCGTACATCGACTTGAACGTCGTGGAGAGAGATAGTGGTTTCACGAACCAGGGGTGCCAACCAACTTGCATGGGAATGGCTCCGCGTGTTTGCACCTCCAGTGACATCGACACGTGACCATTACCGATGTGCACTGTATGGATGACCTGGCCCTCGAAGGGCCAACCATTGCGTGCCAACGAGCACCTCATCTCAACGTGGTTCTCTGACGCATCGTCCACTTGCCACGGCACATCGAAGACGGTGCCGTGCATCGCATGTTTTCCAGCATTGAGATCGAGACGAATGTCCTGGTCGTTCCACTTGAATCGACCATCTGCTATTCGTCCACACCATGGCACCATGGGATAACAGCCCCATGCAAGTGGTCCGATGGCCGAGGAATGCTCCGACCCGATGAGTACCGAAACTCCACGATGAGAGATTGCCGCCACGCGACCGCCACTGTCTGGCGCTACGTCGATGCTTGTCTCACCGACGGAAAGACGAATCACGCTCATACGCTACAGAACCTATGAAGCGCGCTCTCTTGGTCCTTGCCTGTGTGTCGACTCTCGCTGCATGCTCGACGTCGGCCTCGACATCCGACACAGACTCGACGGCCGTTGATACGACAGTCGTAGACACCATCGATGTCAGCACCACGACCACCGTGGCTATCACCACAACAACGGTGTCGACGATCGAGGAAAAGGTCGTTGAGTGCGACGAAGATGCCATCGGTGTCGACATGAAGACCAAAGTCAAGATGGAGCGCTGCACCGAGAATTTCGGCATCGGCAACACCGACAAGAACACGTGGAACTGCCCCGACGATGGATGCCGCGAGGCTTCACTGTTCAAGCGAGTGAATGGCAAGTGGAGCACCAACACCATGTGTCGCAAGGACCAACCGATGGTCACACCAATGCGACTCTGTTACCGCACCGACAAAGCTGCCGTCGCCACGGACGATGACGTGTTCCCTCCAAGAATCGCGTGTGCGTTGTGGGATGCCAACAGTGCGCTGCGCTTTGTCAGCTTCACCGGTTGTGAGCCGAGTGCAACTGCCATCAAGGAATCGTTGACGAAGAAGTGTCAAGGTGAATGGGTTCAGAACGAATATCTGCCGTTCGAGACCTGCGACAGCGGCACCATGGTGAAGCGTGCGCAGAAGGTCATGAAAGCTGCCGGGCTGACCACCGAACTTGACGGGTTCTACGGCTCGGACAACGCCAAACAGATTGCTGCATTCCAGGAGAAAAATGGCCTGCGCAAGACCGGCATGCTCGATATCGACACCTGGAGAAAGCTCATTGCTGTCGCACCGGTGAAGGGCACAGACCGCGATGGTGACGGTGTCATCACCCCTGACGAGATGTAGGTCTGCCACCTAGAGTGGCTGACGTCGATGGGGAGGCAACATGACTGACATTCGGTTCGACGGCAAAGTCGTGGTCATCACTGGTGCAGGTCGCAACTTGGGGCGAGAGTACGCACTCGCTTTCGCAGCGCGAGGCGCACAAGTTGTCGTCAATGACCTTGGCGTTGGTATCAGCGACACCGACGGCAATGCACCAGCGCCGGAAGTGAACCCCGCAGACGAAGTAGTCGCAGAGATCACCAACCTCGGTGGTGAAGCTGTCGCCAATTACGACACCATCGCCACTCCCGAAGGTGGTCGCGCAATCATCAACACCGCCCTCTCCGCGTTCGGCACTGTCGACATCGTGGTGAACAACGCTGGCCAAGTACGCATGGCACCATTCGAGGACTTCCCTGAAGAGAGCATTGATGCTCTCTTGAACACACAGCTTCGTGGCACATTGAATGTCAGCCGTCCTGCATGGAAGGTGATGCGTGAAAAGGGCGGCGGACGCTTTGTCAATGTGTCGTCTGGTGCAGCATTTGGCGGCGTACCGAATGGTTCCGTGTACGGCATGGCAAAGATGGGGGCCATCGGTCTCACTCGTGGCATGGCCGCCGAAGGAAAAGCCCTTGGCATCGTGTGCAACATCGTCGCACCGTATGCAAAGACTCGCCCTGGTTCAGGTTTCGGACCCATCCCCTGGTCAGAGGAACTTCAAGAATGGCTTCATCCGAAATACGTGTCTCCATTGGTGCTGTGGCTCGCACATGATTCCTGCCCGTACACCGGTGAGACTTTCTCGGTGGGTGGCGGCTGGTACGCCGGCATGAACATCACACTCGCACCTGGGCTCACGTCGCGCGATGATTCACCAGAGATCTTTGTCGGCCATGAACAAGACTTGTTCGACGGTGAACATTCAATCGTGACGCCACAAGCCTCGCAGGCGGTTCGAAGTTTGCTGAAGGGCTTCCGCGGACCCACATGACCCGCCGTCTGCACCCAGATGTCATTCGCGCTCACGAAGATGCGGTGATCCCGGGCCTTGACTACTACATCGACCCGCACAGCAAGTTGCTCGTGATGACGCGACTACATCATGAAAATCGAGGACACTGCTGCAACAACGGATGTCGACACTGCCCCTACGAGCAACCACATCAGTGACACCCGACAAATGCAAAAGGGTGCGAGGCCGAAGCCCCGCACCCTTTCCCAGTGGGATAGACCTAAAGGTCAGTCCTGCATCGAGAGTGGCAAGAGCACCGCGTCGATGACGTGGATGACTCCGTTGCTTGCCTCGACATCAGCAGTCGTCACATTTGCGACTGCCTTACCGACAGTGAACGAGACTGCGCCGTCCTTGCTCGAGACGGTCAACTTCTCGCCACCAAGGGTGTCGGCCTGCATGCCATCGAGTGCTGCGGTGTCTGCGGCCATCACTTTTCCTGAAATGACATGTGCCTGAAGGACAGCGGTCAAGCCGTCGATGTCTTTCGCGAGTTGTTCCTTCAACTGCTCGAGCGTTGCGCCTTCGCCGATCACCTGTGCCGCGAGTGCTTCGAATGCGGCATCGGTCGGCGCGAGCACGGTCAACGGACCTTCACCGGCGAGCGCAGTGTCAAGACCAGCAAGTGTCGCTGCCTCGAGAAGGAAGCCGAACGAGCCGTTTGCTGCTGCTACTTCGACGATATTGCCGGCAGTCTCGGCAGCCATCGTGGTGTCTGTTGCAGCCATCGTGGTATCGGTGGCGGCGTTGTCATCGTCGCTGCCACAAGCGGCAAGACCGACGACCATTGCTGAAGCAGCAAGCGCTGCGATGATCTTTTTCTTCATGAGTTTCTCCTTGGAGGGTTTGGGGGGCTGAAAAACACTCAAAATTGAGGTTTTCTCCTATTCACCTTGTCCCACCCAGAGAACCTACGCACAACCGTGCCCCGAACTAAACGTCGAATCAGACACAAGTAGCATTGTCCCGTAATGAAATTGACTCGTACGCCCGTCGACATGTCGAACCAAGAACACGTCGAGCTGATTTCTCGAGTGGGTCTGTCATGGCGCGAGCTTCGTCGAGCAGCCACCACCACCTTGATGCGCGAGCACATCTTCGGAACTGGAGATGGCGCGTTGGAACCAGGGCAGATGGACACTCTCGATCTGTTGGTTCAGCAGCCGACCTGGCGAATGGGAGACCTCGCCGAGAAGTTACGCGTCGACCCCAGTACGGCGACGCGTGCCGTGCAGCGCCTGGTGAACATGGGGCTCGCCGAACGGCTGACCGGCAAAGATGACGGGCGAGTCGTTCAAGTCGCAGTGACGGAACAAGGACGCGAGCGTCACACGTTGGTGAGTGCTCGTCGTACGGAAATGATGAAAGTCATTTTTGAAAATTTCTCCGACGAGGAACGCACCAAGCTCGCACACTTGCTCGAGAAGTTGGTCGCGTCCATTGACTCGGCATTACGAGAAGTGTCCACCTAACCTCGCTGACAAAGCGGGTAAACCCCGGCACCAGCGTCACGGAGAGGAGGGCTCTGCATGGCACAACGCGAAGAATTTGTCGAACAAGCGATGCAATATGCCTCGCATCTCTACCCCGTCGCGCTTCGCATGACGAGAAATCGAGCCGACGCCGAAGATCTGGTGCAGGAGACGTATTTGAAAGCCTGGCGAAGCTTCGCCACATTCCACGAGGGCACGAACCTGCGTGCATGGTTGTTCCGCATCATGACGAACACGTTCATCAACAACTACCGAGCCAAGCAACGACGCCCTGAAGAAGAAGGGCTCGAAGAAGTCGAAGACTTGTACCTGTACAAGCGCCTGAACACCTTCGACCAAAGCCGCATGTCGGCGAGTGCCGAAGACCAGATGATGGACCTGTTCCCCGACGAAGACATCCGAGCCGCACTCGAGGAGCTACCCGAGGTGTTCCGCATGCCGGTGCTCCTGGCAGACGTCGAAGGCTTCTCCTACAAGGAAATTGCCGACATTCTCGATGTTCCCATCGGAACCGTCATGAGCCGCCTGTCCCGGGGAAGAAAAGCGATGCACAAATCGTTGTACGAGTACGCGGTGCGGCGTGGCTTGACTCAACCCCCTGCGGGCGATGCCAGCACCACACAATCGACCACCATCTAGACCCTTCACCGGAGCCAACACACATGTCGAATTGCAATGAGACACTCGAAGAACTACAAGGGTTCCTCGACAAAGAATTGCCCGACGGCATGGCGCAGTCGATCCAGTCCCACCTTGGCTCGTGCACCGACTGTCTTCAGGCATTTGAATTCCACGCAGAACTTCGCACCGTCATTGCACGAAAGGTGCTCGCCGAGGAGATGCCAGAGGGCCTGATGGACAAGATTCGCGGCTGCTTCGGTGACGAACTCACCGGAGATATGCCCTAGTGCTGCCGCTCTCGCTACGATAAGCATCATGTTCGCAGCGCAACCTTGGCACTTCTGGCTCGGCCTCGTTCTTCTCGCCGCTGGTGTCGGTGCAGTGTTGCAGGCCGTCGTCGGCTACGTGGTGAAGGTGACCGGGTCGAAGCATCCGCCGAAGCACCGTCAACCACCAGCACAGCAATAGGCAACTGAGAGATCCGTCGTGGCTCATCACGACGAGCATCCCCTTCTCGTCTCGCTCCTCTCTCGCTGCACATTTCCTGAACCAACCTCGCAAGTCGCACTTGCAGTGTCTGGCGGCGCCGACTCAATGGCTTTGTTGTTACTTGCGTATGCGCATGGCCTCGATGTCACCGTCCACCATGTCGACCATCAATTACGTCCGCAGTCGCACCGCGATATCGACGTCATCGCACCTGTCGCAGAAAAACTGGGTGTCGAGTTGTTCGTACATGTGGTCAACGTCGACCCCGGGGCCAACCTGGAAGCACGGGCACGGGATGCGCGATACGACGTGCTTCCCTCAAACGTGATGACGGGGCACACAGCCGACGACCAAGCAGAGACGGTGCTCATCAACTTGCTTCGCGGTGCCGGAACTCGTGGCCTCTCGGCGATGCGTCCTGGTCACCGGAGACCATTGCTTGGACTTCGACGCACCGAAACCCGAGCGTTGTGTGCCGCGCTCGAGATTGAGCCTGTGGACGACGAGACCAATAGTGATCCGAAGTACTTGCGCAATCGTGTGCGTGGTGAGTTGGTGCCGCTGATGAACGACTTGTCACAGCGTGACATCGTTCCGTTACTCGTTCGCAGTGCAGACATGTTGCGCGATGAACACGATTTTCTGGAAGAACTTGCCGCAACTCTCGACCCGACTGATGCTCGCGCCCTTGCGCAAGCTCCGCTTCCCTTGGCACGCAGAGCGGTGCGTGCCTGGCTGTCTCACCCCTATCCACCCGACGTGGCCACGGTCGAGCGCGTGCTGGCGGTAGCCAGAGGCGATGTTTTGGCCTGCGATGTGGGTGGCGGACGAGAAGTTCGTCGGTCGAAACAACGGTTGCACCTCGCAACTATTGGCTAGTGTTGCGACGGGTCATAAGGCCCTAGTGACGACATCACGCCAGATTCAGCAGACGACAAGGACGACGAGGGAAACGAATGCCACCGAAATTGCGCGGAAAGTGGGCCCTCGGAATCACCCCTCGAAACTTCACCTGGATCATCAAGGACAAGGTCGCCATCTGTGAGCGACCCGGCGGATACGGCGACAACCACCGTCGCGTGCGCCGCCAAGAGGAAATCATCTGGCTGCGTGAGAACCGTTTTGACCTCGTCGTCAGCATCATCGCCGCACCGCACAATCTCCACGCGTACCAAGAGCTGAACATGCCCTACCGCCACCGTCCGCTGAGTGGCGCCGACGACCTCGACGCATGGCTACGCGTGTTCTACGCCGAACTGCGTGACCTTATTAATAACGACTCGAAGATCGTGATTCACGCCGAAGAAGTCGGCGATCGCATCGTCGGCATCATGGGCGGGTACATCCGTTGGAGCGGAATGCTCGACGACCCGTCGCAGGCCATCGAGATCACCGAGCGCATTTGCGGACGTCAACTCGACAGTTGGTCACGTGAATTGATTCTGCGCGTTCACGAGATTCGTTGACCTCCACCGCAGGGTCGCTGCTCGTAAGGTTGAGGGTGTGAAGACCCGCAAGGTTCTCATCACCGGAATGGGTGGCGAGCTCGGCTCGTTGATTGCATCTCGCTTCGAACAAGCGGAGTGGGTCGGCGACATTCGTGGATTCGACATGGACCCACCACGACGACGACTCCGTCATGCTTCCTTCACGCGTATTCTCCCTGGAGACATCGACCAGATGTCACAGTTCATCACCGACTTCCAACCACAGGTCATTGTCCACGTAGGCGTGTGGGAGCCTCATGCGCGACTTGCCACAGATCATGCACGCATCGCCACCGGCAACGTGGCCCGTGCGGTGTTCGATACTGCCCACGAACTCACTTCGTTGGAGTCGGTTGTGCTGCGAAGCGGCATCGAGGTGTACGGCGCTTCTTCTCACTCGCCACATATCGCGACTGAAGAGAATGATGTCGCGCCGACCACCGTGTATGGACACATGTGCGCCGACCTTGAAGCTCGAGCACATGCATTGCACGCCGCTCGCGGTGTCAACACCTGCACTTTGCGTCTCGCACCGGTCGTGGGGCCACATGTTCCAAGCCCACTTGGACGCGTGTTGCGCATGCCGGCAGTTCCGTTTCACGGACTTGGCAACCCAGCATTCTGCGTGGTCGAAGACACCGATGCTGCTGATGCATTCGTGTCCGCAGGCACTCGTCATGCACACGGCATCGCCAACATTTGTGCGAACGGTGCGATAAGCGTTCTTCGAGCAATACTCGCCGGACGTCGCGTACCCGTTCCGACGATCGGTCCTGCTTGGTGGACCGCACGCGCGATGTCTGGTGTTGCTGGTGCACCGATTCCCGACCATGTGTCCGAGGTGTTGCACAAAGGTCGATTGGCAGCCAGCAATGAAGCAGCGCATCTTCTTCGATTCGCGCCGCGCCACACCACGACCGAAGTGATCGAGCGACTGTATGAATGGCCGAGCATCGAGCACGTGCCCGCAAAGAAGCAGGTCGCCTGATGCCCTTCACCAATGCAAGTGACGGCGTTCGTCTTCACTACGAAGTGACGGGTCGGCGCAGTGGGCCACCGGTACTGCTCATTCAAGGACTCGGGGCCGAGAAGAACTCATGGAACCTGCAGCGCGCAGCACTGGCATGGCGTCACCGCACGGTCGCGTTCGACAATCGCGGGTCGGGCCGCAGCGACAAACCGACCCACGAGTTCACTCTCGAACAGATGGCAGACGATGCAATCGCCGTGCTCGATGCGGCAGGCGTCGATGCGGCCCACGTGGTTGGTCTCTCGATGGGTGGCGCCATCTCTCAGATCGTCGCATTGAAATACCCTCATCGCGTACGTTCACTCACACTCGTGGCCACGAGTTGTCGCAACCATGCATGGCGCGAAGAGTTGCTTCAAACTTGGGCCGACAAAGCCAGCACCGAGGGCCTCACTGCCATGAGCAAAGAGGCGGCGCGTTGGATGATCGGGCCCCGTTCATTCCGGCGTTTGCTGCCAGCAATGGGCATTCTCGGACCACTCGGCCTCATCAGCCCGGTAGAGGGTTTCACTGGCCAAGTCAAAGCAATCGTCAGCACCGATGACAACGACATGCAAGCGATGCTCGGCACCATTTCCTGCCCCGCTCTCGTGGTGGTGGGAAATCAAGACATTCTCACCCCGCGCGGAGATGCCGAAGAACTTGCCGACCTCATTCCGACCGCCGAGCTGGTGGTCATCAGTGGCGCAGCTCACGGTGTGACCATCGAACATGCAACCACGTTCAATCGAATTCTGCTGTCGTTTCTCAAGCGTGCAGAAGCAGCGTTCGTGCCGCACGGTGAAGCCGTACTGATCGTCGTCTGACAGGCTCGCCTCATGCATATCGCCGTCATCGGCGCCGGTCTGAGTGGGTTATTGGCGGCGCGCAACTTGCAGCGTGTCGGTCACAGCGTGGTCGTGCTTGACAAAGGTGCCGGCGTCGGCGGTCGCATGGCG
>Ga0078894_10003992_pt1 | contig 11230 bp, 18 predicted proteins | sample LauGreSu1BDMLBSD_2_FD_67506 | JGI IMG/M metagenome (GOLD analysis project Ga0078894, IMG submission 67506) | Freshwater lake microbial communities from Lake Michigan, USA - Su13.BD.MLB.SD (version 4) (version 4) | ecosystem: Environmental > Aquatic > Freshwater > Lake | place: Lake Michigan... | reverse complement strand
CAGGAGAGCCTGGAACTGGTGACGGACCAACAGGAGAGCCTGGAACTGGTGATGGACCAACAGGAGAGCCTGGAACTGGTGATGGACCAACAGGAGAGCCTGGAACTGGTGACGGACCAACAGGGCCAAAACAACCAATAAAAGTAAAAGTTGGAGATAGGGTAATAACTAATGATGGAAGAGAAGGAATAGTAACCCAAATTTATCCTGATGGAGATATTGAAATTAATTTAGTATGAGAATAAGCAAAGGTAATTTTTCTATAGTAAAAGATAGAGAGGATCAAAAACCTCCTGACGAGATTCCTGAAATGGATCCTGATGCAGAAACAGGAGATAAAGAGTACAGAGGTCCTGAATCGACAGATACCCCAACTAGTGCAGAAAAAGCAAAGACCTTTAAGTCAGAAACCCCTAGCAAGATAGCAAAAAAAGATGTTAAGAAAACTGATTGGGGAGACTTATCAACTAAAGCTTTTAGTAGAAATGGTTCAACACTCTCTGATAGAGCTAAAAAAGTATTAAGGGACTTAAAAACTAAAGAGCCACTTGTTAACTGGAAAAAAGAATTAAAGAAATTTTTTGACCAATCCTTTAAGTCTGTAGAATGGGTTTTGCCTAACAAAAGATTACTTAATAGTGGTGACATGGTTTATGGAAGAAAATATGTTGGTGAAGATACATTAAAAACAATAGTTGCTGCAGTAGACACATCCTCTTCTATATCAAAAGAACAGATCAAAATATTCGTAAATGAAATAATGTACTTAACAAAAAATTATAATGGCGATAAAACTATTATAATTTATTGTAGTGACAATATTGATAATGTTGATGTAATTAAAAAAGGAGGACAACCAGATTTTACAAAAATTGCTTCTACTGGAGGTAATCAAAATGGATTTATCCCTCCTTTCAAATGGATAGAAAAGAATAAAATAAAACCTTCTATTTTTATTTATCTTACTGATACTGGTGGGGATATGCCAGACCCAAATAAGTACGGTATAAAAAAATATATAAAGAAGGTTATGTGGTTCGTTTGTTCGAGTTATATGTATAATCCGCCTCCTTTCGGTAAAGTACTTTTTGCTCCTACTAAAGCCATAAGATAAATAATTAAAGAAATGAGATATTTAAAAAATTTTAAATTATTCGAAGCTGTAAAGCCTGAACATATTTTACCAACATCAATATATGACACTGACTCATTTATTAATTATTTGGCTTATATTGAAACTGGAATAGCTAAAGGAAATCATTTCAAAGATTTTAAAATGTGGTTAGTTTATACAGCATTAAAAGAAGCTTTGAAAGAGGATACTTTTTATCATTACAAAGAGGATTTAAAAGGAAGAGAAAACGAACTTAAATCTCTAATAGATTATCCAACAGGTTATGATGGTAAAGATTATTTCAGAGAAGAGCTTGATAAAATTACAAATAACACGCAATTTAAAACAGATGCTTTAATAGAAACTGTTTCAGAATCTATAAAATATTTAACAGGAGAACCAAAAACTATAAATGATCCTGAAATAGGAAAGGCAATAAAAGAAGCATTTAAAAAAATAATATACTTTTTCATAAAAGATGTTTTTTATCCAGGAAAAATGGATGAATTAAAAAATCTAAAATTTTTAGATGCTATCGACGAGGCAACATTAGATAACTTCTTAATAAAAAATAATTTAATTGATGCTTTAGACCAGACATTTAAAAACTATGCAAAGATGGAAAGAAATTCTAGTCATTTAGGAGCTAAATTCTTTAAATTCTTAAAAACTGTTGGTGAAAGTGGTATAAATGTGCTAATAAATATTGAACCACCAGAATTCTTTGTTGATTCTATAGTTACATATTTTAAAGAATCCGAAGACTCTTTTAAAGTTGCAGATGAAATAAGAAAATCAAACACTTTCATATACGATAAAATAAAACAATACCTACCTAATATAGACACTGCAGCTGATCTGGGTGACTTAGGATTTTAAATAAATTAAAAAAAATGACTTTCGACGAATTCAAAGGAGATCCACAAATGACAAAAACAAAAGTACTTTCATCTATAGATGATCATTTTGTAAATCTGTTAGTTTTCCAATCACAATTAAAAGTGATGCACTGGGGAACAGAATCATATGCAGAACATAATGCTTATGGTATGACTTATGAATCTATAGACGAAGGATTAGATGCTTTAGTTGAATCGTATCAGGGATATCATGGAAGAATAGATTTTGGATGCTCTTGTGATTTCATAAGTTTTTCTAAAGTACAACCTAATGAATGGTTAGATTCTATGCTTACTTGTTTAAACACATTAAGAGTGGAATTAAAAGAATCAGATCTACAAAACATGGTTGACGAACTTATATCCGCTGTTTCTAAACTTAAATATCTTTTAACACTAAAATGAAAAAAATATTAGATTTTAAATCATTCTTAAATGAATCTTCTTCACTAGGAGCTAAGATAAATTTACCTCCTGGTGTTTTAAAACAATTCGAAAATAGATTTAAAAGTTCATATGATAATAAATTGGAGAGATCTGGTTATTCTAGAAGGATATTATCTCAGATAGAAAATCTTCCTTTATTCAAAAGTCTAAATACTGAGGATGTTGACGGGGACGGATATGAAGAGATTGTTATGAAAGTAGACAATAAAACTATAGTTTTTCCTTATCTTAAATATGATAGAAATTCTGACACACTTTCTCTTTCAAATAATTTTGCAAATCCAAAAAAAGAAATTGATGATTTTGTAGATCTTTTAGTAAGCTATGGACTAATTAAAAAACACATAGAAGGAATAAAAAGTCTTTTGATCTATCCATTAAATAGCTATAATTTAGATCCAGATAGAATATTAAATAATTATTGTCAATCTCTAATTTATAATTTGGTTGGGGAGATAAAAGAAAATATTTCTAAGACATCTAAGACATTTAATCCTTTTACTGACATGGATTTATATAATAATGAAAATATTAAGGCCTTACAGAAAATGGGGACCACAATAGATTCATCTCCTTTAAGAATAAAAAAAGGAACTTTAGTTCTTAGAAATCCCGTTTATGAATACGGAGTTTCTATAACACCTACAGGTTATATAAGAAAAGCAGATGCTGTTGGAATAATAGCTAGTAATCCTGAATTATTAAAACCAATTTATAATGAGGAAGATTTAAACGTTAAACTTGTTTATGTAAGAATCTATACAATGAAAAAGAAACTTAAATCTATAGGTTTAACCTCTAAACAAATAAGAGAGATTGTAGATTTAATTGGAAAAGATCCTAAGGAGTATGCAATCAAAGCAAAAGAAATAATTAAAATAAACCCACAAGCAGTACTGGCTCTACCTGAACCAGAAGAAGGATTTGATAAAGATCTAGTAAAAGGTGCAAGTCTATTAAGATCTTTTGGCGCCTTCGATTAATTGAAACTTAAAACCTTTATTTTTATATAAAAGACATAATAGATCTAACTATGTCTTTTAATATCAGATATTTTAATTGGGAAAAAATAAAAACAAGCGCAATGGAAAAAGATTTTCCTTCGTTTGATAAATTCATAATTGGTCCAGATCTTTATCATGTGGAGGATATGATATCTTCTAAAATACTTAAGGAGTACGGTGAAAGAGATAAAGATGGTAGAAAAAAACTCTACAAAAAGATAAGAAATAAAGGTAAAAAATCAATAAAAAAAATAATAAAAAAAAGTAAAGATGGAAAACAACGATCTAAAAAACACAAGTCTAAAAGTTAATCTTAGTGATATCCCTTGGATTAAATGTGAAGGGGGAAACATGATGTGGGAATCTACAATGTTATTTAAAAGAGTATCTTCTTTAGTTAGTCCTTCAGGAAAAGAAGAATTGTTACCTGCTGAAATTATTGTTTGTAAAAAGTGTGGAAAAGTCCCTCAGTTTTTCTGGGAAAAAGCAAAGGAAATTCCTGAAGAATTAAGATCTGATTGTGGAAATCCAAAATCATCTGTTATTATAGAAGGTTAATAATAAATCATTTTTTTTAGAAAACATTTTTTTATTCTAGATTTTTCTATTATCTTTGTGTTAATCAAAAACTAAAAAAAATGGAAAAAAACAAAATGTTAGAAAAAATTACAATCTTTCTAAAAAAGATTGGAAAATTTATTATCTTCTTACTATTGGTATTATTTGGTTACTCAATCTGTGAAATTTATCACTACACGAAAAAGAAGCCAACTACTACAGTAAAGCAAGCAAGCGAAATTTCTGTTGCAGTAAACGAAAGAGGTGAAATGCTAATTATTGATAGATCTACTGGGGAATATAATTGTTATCAGGATTCAGTAGGTGTTTTCATTTTTAATCTGTATGCTAACAGAATTCAATCACAATATAAAAATCCTCAATAATGAAAGGAATATCTTTAATAGTAATATTAGGAATAGCTTCTATTCCTTTAAGAAATTTTATAGAAAATTCTTTTCATACGAGAGAATCAAAGGGATCTTTTTATATGGATTCTCCTCCTTCTATAAAAATGTTTTCTTCAATAGTTGAAAATGCAGAGAAATATAATATTCCAATTAGATATGCTTTAGGAATAGCGTATGTTGAAACCAGATATGAAGGACCAACAGATTGGAATTATAATCCGGCTTTAACCTCACCTGCTGGAGCACTTGGACCAATGCAAATAATGCCAGGTACTGCAAAGATGATGTGGGGAGAAAATATACCCAAAAAGAAATTAAAAGAAGATATAGATTTCAATGTTGAGACATCTATGAAACTTTTAAATAAGTTACACAAAAAATATAAGGATTGGAAAATAGTTTTTGGATGCTATAATACAGGAAAGCCCTGTGTAAATGAGTATGCAGAAAGAGTGTATAATTTTAAACCAAATAGTATATGAAGTATGTATCAATTGATCTCGAGACAACTGGACTGAATCCAGAAAAAAATCAAATTCTAACATTTTCAGGTGTGGTGGAGGACACAGTAAAAAAACTTCCTTTCGAAGATGTCCCAAAATTAAATGTTTATATTCTTTATGAAGAATTAACAGGAAGTCCTTTTGCATTAAATATGAATTCCAAAATCGTGGCTTCGATCTCTAGGTATAAGACTTTAAAAACAGAGGAAGAAAGAAAAGGATTAAGAGAATCTTTAGATGGTGTTTTCATCACGCAAAATTGTATTCCTTATTATATTTATTTGTGGCTTTTAGTTAATCATGAGGGTAAAGATGAATATAAGGATTTATTAAATCCCTCAAATTGGGACAACTACGGTTCAGCTGAAATTGGAATTAAAGCAGTCTCAAATATAAAACAAAAAGAGGGAAGAATTAAATTAAATGTTGCAGGAAAAAACTTTGCTACTTTTGATAAAAAATTTATTGATAAAGTAGATAGGTTTTATGACCTTGTTACTTTTAGACAAAGAGTTCTTGATCCTAGTGTTTTATTTATTGACTGGAAAAACGATGAGTGTGCACCAGATCTTGCTCAGTGTAAACAAAGAGCTCAAATAGATGGAATAGTTACCCACGAATCTATAATGGATGCATGGGACGTAGTAGAATTATTTAGAAAATCATATTAATAAATTTAAAAATGCAACTGAAATATTTAATTTTTTTATTCCCACTGATAGTTTTTATAGATTTAATTATCTTCACTCAGATATCTGAGTTCTTGAGAGCTAAGTCAGATACTGAAGTAACTGTAGGGGTTATTTTAGCCTGTATATTCATAACAGGAAACTATTTTTTAATTAACTATATTATTAAAACAATCAAAAACAAAACAAAATGAAAACGAAAGAAAAATTAGCAGGATTATTATTTTTAACATTAGTATTATTTTCAAGCTGTACTAGAATCGATGCAGGATACGAAGGTATTTTAATAAAACAATATGGCAGTGACAGAGGAGTTCAGGACGTATCTTTGGTTACTGGAAGAGTATGGTATAATCCATGGACAGAGGACGTAGAACAATATCCAACTTTCATACAAACAGTAGATTACGAAGCATTCAATGTTAATGCTAAAGATGGTAGCGAATTTATAGTAGATCCTACCTTATCATTTAATATTTTTTCTGGAAATTCTCCTAAGATCTTTACTAAGTATAGAAAAAAATTAGAGGAAGTATCTAAAACAACCATTTATAATTATGTAAAGGATGCTTTTAGATTACAGATGAACAAATATACTACAGATGAAATAGTGAGTAATAGAGAAAAGTTTGAAAGTGATGTTCAGAAAACATTAGCTGGTGTTTTACAAAAAGAAGGATTTGGTTTAGAACAGTTAACTAGCGGGTTAAAATATCCACAAGCGATAGTTGATGCAGTTAATTCTAAAAATAAAGCTGTACAAGAAGCAATGAAGGTTGAGAATGAATTAAGGGTTTCAGAGGCTCAGGCTAAAAAACTATTAGTCCAAGCAGAAGCAGAGAAAAAAGCCAACGAATTAAAACAGGTTTCTTTAACACCTATGCTTATCCAACAAATGTTTATAGAAAAATGGGACGGAAAAACTCCTTTATATGGTAATAGCCCTGTACTTTTCCAGAATATTAGATAATCAAAATACTTTTTAAAAAATGGAAAATAGCCTGTATATAGTTAGAGGAATACCAGGAAGCGGTAAATCAACATTCGCAAAAAGCCTAGGAGGATCACATTTTGAGAGTGATATGTACTTTATGCAGGATGGAAAATATAATTTCGATCCTGAAAAACTAAAGGAAGCTCATAACTGGTGTAGGCATTCTGTAATGGATGCAATGAAACTAGGAACACCTAAAATAGTAGTTTCTAACACTTTCACTCAGAAATGGGAAATGGAGCCTTATTTTATTTTAGCAGAGGAACTTGGATATAGAGTTTTTTCTATTATCGTGGAAAATAGACACGGAGGTAGAAATGTCCACGATGTACCTGAGTCAGTTTTAACTAAAATGAAGGATAGATTTGAGATTTCTCTATAAATAGAAACAAGTAGGAGATTTTTAGGTAAGATATATAAGAAGATTACCTAAATAATTTATCCCATGGCTAAAAGACAAAAAGACAATGATTTTATTTGGAATTGGTTCGAGCACAACTTAGATATGGACACTAGAACTATATACATGGGAAGTGTATCTAAGGACTCTGGAGATTATGAGACTGGGGTAGATAATTTTATGGCTGAATATTTTATTAAAGGAATGCACTTGTTGGAAACTAAAAATTCAGAGGATGAGATTAATATTGTTATGAATAATCCAGGAGGTGATTGGTATCATGGTATGGCTATATACGATGCTATAAAAAATTCCACTTGTTATTGTAATATGAAGGTTTATGGGCACGCTATGAGTATGGGAAGTATAATATTACAATCTGCTCACAATAGGGTAATGATGCCTAATTCAAGATTTATGATTCATTACGGTTATAACGGAAATTCTGGTCACACTAAGATATTTGAGAAATGGGCGGATGAAGGTAAAAGGTTAAATTATCTAATGGAGAACATTTATCTTGATTCAATATTAGATAAAGAGGAAAAAGAGGGACATGGGCACATGTCAAAAGTTTTAACATCAATAGTTACAAAACAAAGAGCGCTTGAAATACCTCACCCAGGTGAGATATCTTATAAATTTTCTAAAAGCCCTTCGGCAAAAAGAGAAGAGATTAGAGGAGTTCTTAGAGAATTGCTTAACTTTGATACAATACTTACTGCAGACGAAACAGTACAATTAGGTTTTGCTGATTCAGTCTACAGTGTTGAATAATAAATATATAAGATATGAAGTATATTAAAAAATTCTCTTTATTTGAAGATTACCAAAATGGTAATCTTCTCTGCTATCATGCTACTGGAACGAAGGATGAAAATTGGAAAGATATATTTACAGGTGGATTTAGAATAGGTGGAGGAGCTAATTATGGTCCTGGTATTTATTCTTTCTATTCCTTGTCTGATCTATTAAAAGACACGGACTGGAGTAAGTCTGTTTCTATAATTGAAGCAGAGATAACATCATTAGACGGATTCATAATAAATAATCTGGATATAGCACAGAAAGCTTTTGGAGAATATAACATCAGATCACAGGTATCTAATATCATGGGTGAAGATTGGATTAAAAACAACGAAGGTAGTATAAAAGAAATAGAAGAAGGAATAAGATTACCTTTTGCAGTATTGGATAAAGGAAGATATGAAAGGGGTGATTCATTAGACATTAAGGCATCAAGAACTGTACTAGGAAGAGAATTAAAAGGATGGATATTTGATGAAGGTCCTAATAGAGATACAGTTTGGGTTATCGCATTTGATACCTCCATAATAGTTCCTAAGAGGTTTACATTGGATGGGGGCAAAACTTGGGAAACCCCTTAATTAAATTACTATACTTACTGCTGAAGAAACTGTAAAATTAGGTTTTGCTGATTCAGTCTACAGTGTTGAATAATAAATAAAAAGGGTCAGATCGGAATTGATTGGCGACCGAGTTCTTTGATGTGATGCAGGCCGAGTTAGTTGGAAACTCGATAATAACCTAACAAAACGATAAACGACAACGTTATCAACAGTGAGGATATCATGAGTATCCCAACTTCATTAACTCGTGTGGGTTACACTGCACCTGTTGCTGAAGAGGTTGAGCTCCTAATGGCAGCATAACCGATGGTGCGGCAACTGCCCATATAAAACAAAGTTGCAAACTGGTGAAACTTGGATCATACCAGGGAGTAAACCTGACTGAGCGCTTAAGTCATAAAAAGAAACGCACAACCTATACCTTTAGTGGTTTCAATAGTCTAAAAAGAAATCTCATATTTTGTCCGTTTAGAAAAATGGGATAAGCCTGTGAATGAGCGCAATTAATTTGTCGAGCAAGACGAGGGTTCGAATCCCTCCTGATCCACTAAAAAGTCTCTCAACTTAGAGAGACTTTAATTTCTTATATAATGGAAGATTTTGAAAGAGATCCTAAAAAAACATATGTTGTACATTTCAAAAATTACAACCACGATGTTTATATAGGAAGGCCTAGTAAATGGGCTAATCCTTACACTCATAAAGATCTAGGTAAAACTGTAGCTAAGTATAAAGTCAATTCCAGAAAAGAAGCAATAGAAAATTTTGAGTCCTACCTAAAAGAATCTGGACTAATAAACGAGATACATGAATTAAGTGGAAAGATTTTAGGATGTTGGTGTTGTAAAACCCCTTCAGATGGTTCAGAGAAAAGTCTTGTTTGTCATGGACAAGTTATTGCAAAAATTCTTAATTTTGAAAACAAGCAAAATAAATTAATATGAGTAGATACGTAGTTAAATTTGGTAATCAGGAAGAATTTGTTTATGGATGGGATCATGCACTTGGATACTTCTATGAGGTTTGGGATTACAAAAGAGGTAAGGAAGATGAAGAATGTATAGTAGAAGATAAATCATATCTTTTTAATAAACTTTCTAAATCACAAATGTTAGAGGTGATGAAAAATTATAAAGCAAATCCTGGGCACATAGAGAAATTTGTTATGGATCTACCTTTCTAATTATCTCTTAAGTAGATACCCAGAAAGAACAGTAACAAGATCTATAACTTCGCTTTCTAGATCCTCAGTTATTTCTATTTTATGTTTTACTGTATGTAGCTGAACAAAACCTATTAATTGTCCAGATAGTGTTCTTATGGAAGCTGAGAATATTTGAAGTATACCTTCTTCTGTTACCTTTCCTCTGATGTAATCTAATACTGGATCTTCAGCATTAACATAGAAGAAATCTTTTTCACTTAAGTGTTTAATTAAAGAAGGGTGCTCAGTAACGAACACACTTTGGTTATGTTCTTTTGATTTTGATACACCATGTGAAACAGATTCAAATGTTTGTGAGTATTTTTTCATTGGTACACCATGGAAGAATTTACCTCCGTTATGAAACTGAAAAATACCAATTCTATCTAGATTCCATTTCTCTCTAAATCCGTCTAGGAATCTTTGGACCTCAAGCATAGAATCTATATCTTGTTGCGATATCCTTTCATAGTTTTCATCATCCGCTTCTTTTTTCTTTGTGTCAAGATAATGTTTTAACCATATTGACCCTAAAGCCACTACTATTGAAAAAATTCCAGTTATTAGAATTTGTACTACTTCTATATTCACTTATTAAAATTTTAATCTTCATTATCACCAAATGCACCAAATCTCTTAAGTGCACTTGCTCCTTTACCTAAATCTGTTTTAGTTAAACTTGCAGGAAGCTTAGTTAGACTTTTTATTACACTAGGATCTGATTTCATTTTTGTTTGTATAATATCCTTATATGTTTCTTCATTATAAAGTTCACTATCTGTAATAGGAAATCCTTGGAATCTTATTAAATACTTAACTAAGAAATTCATTTTATATAAATAGTCTTCTACTGTCATACAAACTTTTTTAAGATTTGTAGATAATCTAGGAAATTCTGTCGATTTACTTTTTCCACTAAATGATCTAATACTTCCGTTATGCTGAATGTTGTATTGTGGATATCCTGGTTTATTACGTGTTTCTAAATCTGGATGAAAAAATGCTATATTACCCAATCTGTCTTTGAAGTGTCTTCCTGTAGGAGGACCTTCAGTTTCTACACCAATTGGTTTTTCAGGTAAAGCTTCAATAAAGCCCATACTAATCATATCCTTGTATATTTCAGAATCCCTAATTGGTTTAAAACTTAAAACAGGACACTTTTTATTAGATCTTTTTTCTTGTATCTTTCTAAAATCTTGGTATTTTTCCATGTTGCTTATTATTGTATTTATGTATATATATTCAAACACTTCGCAGACTCCCGAGATATATTAATGTATTTCATTTTTTTATTTTGGGAATTTTCTATATTTTTGCAGAACTAAAAAAAACTAATTTAAACTCGATATAACATATCTAAATCATAAAGTATGTTTTCATTTGCCCTTGATACGATAATACAGTAGCGAGCTTTATACGAAGTAATAAAGAGGTTGAAATTATAATAGCAGAGTTTGATATTAATAATATAAAAAAAGAATTAAAATGAGTGAAAAATTAAAATATAATCTAAAAGTTTTAAATGATTATATTGAACGTGGGCTTTTAGAAAAAAATGACCATCCTATTTTACCTATAAGTATTTACAACTACTCGAGAGAATGCCAATATAAGAGTATTTGGGACGAAATAACT
>Ga0078894_10003991_pt1 | contig 11231 bp, 6 predicted proteins | sample LauGreSu1BDMLBSD_2_FD_67506 | JGI IMG/M metagenome (GOLD analysis project Ga0078894, IMG submission 67506) | Freshwater lake microbial communities from Lake Michigan, USA - Su13.BD.MLB.SD (version 4) (version 4) | ecosystem: Environmental > Aquatic > Freshwater > Lake | place: Lake Michigan, USA... | reverse complement strand
TGACCATTCTGGAGGTGCAGTTGGATTACCCCTGATCCATTTATGTATACCGAAGGAGATTGCTCTTCAATCTGCATGTCTGTCATCTATCGAGCACTCTTTCCTTGATTTGTTCCTTTGTACGCATTGCACTAAATATCGCGTTATCCATATTATAGTATTCCCACTCCGCAAACCGTCCGCAGCAGTATATACCGATAGACTCCATTATATTGATTAGGTTATTCACCGCAGATGCTGTATCGCTGTTGTGGACCACATAAGAACTAGGGGAATGATGGTACGCAATATATGTTGGATTAAAAGGCAGTCTGGACAGCTCCTGAGTCATTTCTTGCTGATCCATGAACCCTGTATACTCAACAGTGCATGTTATCCGCTTTTCTGGGATTGAACTGTTGTTGTTATCTGATGAGAAATTTCCGGTCATGATCATTCGGTGTAGCTTAGTTGATGAGTCTGGCAGATACAACCAAGAATATGGATTGACGTCGCATTCACACAAAAGAGTGGTGGTCCCATGTGACTTCAAGTTGCGAACCCTATCCAGCTGGTCATTATTTATGCAAGCAGAATCTAGTATGCTACCGGAGACAATATCTGGTAACATTCGCAAATCACCCGTGTATACAATATTGTCATAGACCAAATCGTCTTGCCCATTGATATGGTAGACATTCCCGGCTCGTTGAATAGTGACAACCTCTTCATTAATTATCGTGAGGCCTGCACCTAAGCGCTCCGCTATAAACTGAGAACCACCCCTGACCGGATAATAGAATTGCGAATGGACCATTGTGTCAGACGAGCTAAGAATATTTGATCTGATTATGTCCAAAGGGCTAATCATTGGCAGCTTGTCACGAAGCCAGCTCAGAGACATTTGGAATAGGTCTTCCTTCCATATCTTATTGTTGTAGGGTAAAAAGTAGATGTCTGCGAGTGTCTCCCCGAAGTTGTTGACAAGGAAATGGCCAAAGCTCTGTTCATCACCATCTATATCAGAATTATTGGACAGTTTCACAAGTTCTGCAACAATCCTTTCGGCAACACCATTATCAAGGTGCTTGATGTTGAGCTCAATAGGATAAGGTACAAATCTACCGTTAAGAAAGATCGACGCATTTCGCTGAGTCTTTCGAAACTCTCTATCACGGTCAAAGTGACTCCAGAACCAATCTAGTACCGCTGGTATCTTAGAATTAAAGACATGTCCGCCAACGCGATGATACAAGTTACCTTTCTCAACTGAGCAACTTACTAGTCCTCCAATTGTTCTGCTCGTTTCAAAGACGACAACACTGTGACCTTCATCTTTTAGCATACGTGCCACCGCCAGCCCGGAGATACCTGCACCAATAACGGCGGTAGTCTTCGTGTTGTATGTCATAATCTGCAATCATGTGAGCGTACATGAGCTGACAGTAGTGAGGGTTGGATTCTCATTCTGTATCTCTGCATAAGCAAAACCATTCTAGATCGATCCTATCTCACCATGCGAGACTGGGAATTTCGATAAGGCCGTTTCATACACCCTACGGTAGTGAGCTAGGCAGTCGTGAGTCGTTTGCGTACGTGGTATCTGTGTTGTCAATGATTCGTAAAGACTTAGATTGCCTATTGCATGCCGAATTGTATTTGCAAGGGAAACGGCACTATTTACTTGAAATGTTAACCCTCCCTTTCCCACTACTTTCTCAAGCATGCCTCCAATGTTGCTTGTAATGACAGGCTTCCCGTAGTAGAAAGCCTCCTGAATCACCAACGGTGAGTTCTCCCACCAAGTTGAAGGGACTACTACCCAGTCTGTTTCTTCCATCAGGTTGGGTAGCTCTGCATGTTCGTACGAATTACGCAGACTTACTAATTCACCTACCTTAGCCAGAGCTGTATTAAACTTCTTCTGAAACTCTTTTGGTTGGCCATGCAGATTGGCGCCAAAGATGTTTACGTTAAAATTGTCGATACCTTCCCTCCTTAGCAGTCGAACTGCTTCCAGTAACAACAAACATCCTTTGAATTGCGTGATCTGACCGAAGAAAGCAAACCGGTTAATCTGGTTTGCCCTCTCGCTCCCTTTATCTACATAGCATGACGTATTGTTCGTTAATGAAAGGCCATTTTCAATAACACTGAAGGAATCATGGCTTATACCACTTTCTCTATACATCTCTACAAGGAACTTGCTGGGACTTACTAGTGCATCACAAGATTCAATAATTGTTTTGATAAACTGATGACGCAGGAAGAACTCTGTTGATTTGTGATTTGGGAAGCAGACAGAGCACAACAACGGACTTGCTTTCTTGCATAGTCGTTGTCCCGCAGTAGTTACCATTTGACCGTTATTCATGCACAGCGCAAGATATTCGTGCAAGGTCAGAACAATCTTTGCCTTAGGGCACATGCGCTGCAGCAATGGTATAATATCAATTCCAAAATGTATGTAGTGTTGTATATGAATAATCTCCGGGTCAATGTGCTCTAAAAGGCGCCTGAGACTCTGGCGCATTATGTTTATTTCAGCATTTCTAAACTGAAACCATTCACAGCTCGTTCCAATCATATATTCATTTTCTGAGTCGTCCTTACAACGAAGTTCACCATGAGAAAGAACTCCTCTGTCAGTATGTATTGCTGCCAATATCCATGCCTGTATCCCTTGATCTTTCTCAGCTTCGCGAAACAGCGAGAAAGCTGCTTTCTCTGCTCCACCAACAGAGAAATCCTCATGGCCATGCACTAAATAAAGAATTCTCACCTACCCACCTCACTTGCATATAGGCGCTCTATGGTGCTGCACCATCTGTGATGGTGAGTCAGTGCATTTGCTGTTACTAACTTCATCTTCGTAGTGTCGGCATGGATTCCTATATGCATACTCTGGCGTTCAAGATGAAAGAAAGATGCAGACTTGTTGACTAAAATGGCGAGGCCTTTCTCCCTTAACTGCAGGCATAGATCTGTGTCCTCGAAATCACCGACGATGTAGGAACTGCTTAGACCTCCAAGGTCTAACAAGACATCTCGACGAAGTAATAGACAAGCTGCTGTAGCAGCAGGAACTTCCCCGTTCAACTCATTCTTGCTTAGTGAGTCGGGTACCTTCAAACCCTTTAGTGGGTGCTCATTTAGCCACACACGACCTAGTTCTCCATCTAGCTCATGATCGCGTACAAATTCAATTCCTTGATGCTGTATGCTCCCATTCTCATGCATCAATCGCGCGCCAACTGCTCCGACTTGCCCCCATCCGTCCTCCTCAACAGTACTTAGGAGTACCTCGAAACTATCATCGGAGGCTGGTAGTACATCAGAATTAAGCAGCAGTATATAAGGAGCTTTCGCATACGTGGTTGCACGATTATTGGCACCTGCAAAGCCGAGATTCGAATTATTAACTATTAACTCAAATGGCATGGAGTAGAGCATATTGCATCGCTTTGCTAGTGCCAAACACTCATTAGTTAGCCTCGGATCATCCAACACGTAAATTAGCTGTATTCCAAGTGCCCTAGAACCGCCTCGTCTTCGCCATGCATGAAACCAATTCAGCTGATATTCCATGAAATCAATACGTCCATATAGGGGGACAACGACACTTAGCTGAGCATTCTCTAGCCTCTCCCCAAAACTATGATGAACGGCTTCTTCCTGGAGTTTGCTTAGAACTGTTTCGCTCCAAAGTTGTTGCACACGATGGTGCAGGTCTCCAGTTACCACACGACATGGCGCTTGAATGAGAATCTCGATCAATGGCTTAATAAGCTCTGGACAAATCTCAAAGATCTCAACGGTCTTGTTAATGCAAAAGTGTTCACCACTGGCTAATACGACTAATATCCTCAGATCTTCTCCCACTTGATACTCAGACGGTTCATCTCTTATCCCAATGTGTATTAACTGTAAGCCCGCATTAGTTTTTGCATCGGCATCACACCGTGCTAACGGCACGTCGAGGTCATTCCGGTGGCTATAGCTTGCATTGCCAAGATCGATGCGCCAGGATCGATTTCCGCGTATCAGGCAGAGCTCCCTCAGTTGATGGCTTGGATCCACCAACCATCCTTTCATATCAAACAACCTACCACATGAACTCATATGTATTGAGTCAATCGCCATCATTAGTCTGTCGCTACTTGAGCGATCCACGATGAAATTGACTGAACTATCCTGCTGTTTGGTGTGTAATTGGATTGTTGTTAGCACTATATCTAACAGATCTAATTCCTGTACTATCACCGATGAACTGGAAGTTCTACGCATTCTGTTCAGCTGAGCTTCAGCTTCAGCAATCTGACCACGATTTATATTTATCCAGATTAGTGCAACTTGTGCATTTAGCCCCGCTTCTGTCCAAGCATCTATACAATCCTGACTCGGCTCCTTGCCAAGCAATGATTTAAAGATATCCGTCGCGATCTTTTGCTCACCAAGAGCTCGATGGTTCAGCCCAAGAAACAATAGAGCCCAGGGGAACAACTCACCTATCAACATTGGTGACGCCGTCGCTTTTTGCAGCAGAGGCTCAGCCACAAGGTATAACTGTTTATCGTACGCATGTTGTCCAAGACTATAGCTCTGTTCTGGTCTAACTCTTGCAGCCAACAGCTGTGCAGTCGGGATGTCTAAACGACTTAACAACTCCTCGTGTTGTTCTGCCTGCAAAAGACCTTCAAACTCCTTTAGTTGTCTCTCTATTACCAATCTGTACGTCTTGGTGCCGACAGGGTGGTACCGGTGTTTCCACGGTGCTTCTGTCATATCTGATTCCGGCACGTTTGTTTCAGGTGTTATTTCTATCTCTTCTCTACTCATGGAAGATTCTGCTAACTGAACCCACAGTTCTGTCTGCTTCGGATTTGCTAATATCTGATATTGCAATTGCTGGCGCAATGAAGCTTCGTTAATGATTCGCATAAATAATCAAGCAGTCTCGCTCTGACAATGCTGAATTCAACATTTCCCCAAAATCTACTTCACCGGAGGGCCGGGACGCCTGTGTACCTCACAACATCACATTTTATTATGACAGGTCGGCCCTTGCCATGAGGATACGCTCTTGCTTCTCTTGGAAGAGCTTAAGCCTGTAGTTGTCATGCCGCTTCAGGGATCCATGACTCCTCAGAGCCACAATGCCAGTCTCCTAAACAACTTGGTGCTACTTGCTATTCATGCCAATATAATTGTCCATGGATCAGGTATAGTTTCACCTCACTCTGTCAAGACTCCGTCATTTATTGGGATGCTGGTAACCCACCTTCCGCTTTCCTTCTATCTCACGTAGGGCACAAGCCTAACCTCGGTGTGTACGGACTAATCATCTCAACTTGCAACCGACCGCAGCAGACAAATATACTACCGCATACTCTCATCTCTACTTGCTTTCCTTGGGTAAGTTCTGTGTTATTATATGTGCCGCTAGCGTCTAGCACTACTTGCCACATGACTAATCGTACTCACCGATACTCCATCTGATTGCCAGTCTGAGTGATTCCTTATGGATGCAACCCAGCACAACTAACTCTGACGACTCCAGTCTCATTTCTTCTGCCTAGGCATCTGTTGTTACGCATTCTGATTGTCTTCTAACACCATAGTTGTCTTCGCTGGTCACCTTGTTCGAGCTTGTCCTATTCCGCTACATAATTACCTGCGTAAGTGGCATTGATCACTAATTCTCATTTCTTACGTCACTTGTTTCTTATCGCATTGCCTTGATCACCAGCACTCCTGGCAGATCTGATCCGATAACCCCATGTTTCCAGCTGACAACGTGATCCAGGTACGCTTCCGTAAAACCCGCCTGACGCAGTTGATCTAGTACATCCCAACCGGGGATTCTGTAAACGAGTGAGCCTGTCTTCGGGCGCACAGGATCACCGTGAAATTCAGCCTCGACGAAATGTTCTGTATTACCTGATTTAGGGTTGTGTCGAGCTTTCACAATACCCTCAATCTGTCCAAACGCCAACGGGCATGTAGCTACTAACATTCCACCAGGCCTAAGAACTCGTGCCGTTTCACGGAACGCTTTCTCAAGATCTTGTACGTGCTCATACACTTCACTGCATAGCACAAGGTCAAAACTAGCATCTGCAAAAGTAAGAGCACACAGATCCTGATGTGGGACATCCAGTAATTTGTTTTCTGCAAACTCCTGATATTCACTGCAGATCAGCCGATCATTGCCTATTTCACGTTTCAACCACATTGCAAATCCGCTTAGTGCCTCAAGTAGATAGATATCTTTGTTCCGGAGTTCACCCAGTGATCCATAAAGTTTCTCCAGTACCATTAGAATGCCCCGATTCCGGCTTAGCAAATCGTTCCCGACGAGTGATTCTCTGTAGTTTGTTCCACTTACGTCGATATTCTCCGGTGCGATGTGCTTTCCTGTGAAGGGCTCAATTATGCCGACTGTCATAGACACATGTACCACCTCTTCTAGTAATTCTCCCTGCTCAAGCAGCCTTTCTAAGTGCTGGTGAAAATCATTGAAGGTTCTGTAGCTTTCATACGTGTTGTGAAGGTCAAGAACAGACTCCTGTGGCATTAGGGCTGGACGTTGAGGGTTTCCCATTCTTCTTACTGCTGGTTTGTTAGGGCAGACTTGGTCCATTTCATTTTCATTCTGGCAAGCTACAGCGCTTTCGGTAGACATCTCATAAACATACTCTTTATACCTCTGTATTTCCGTCATCTTAACCCCCTTTTCCAACTGGACTGATGCTAAGACCTTCTCTCTTGCCAATGATACTGGTGACGGAACTGGCTGAATGGTCCGAGTCCGAGCCTGGGCATATGCCTGGCGATATGTTTATCTCTTCTTTATCTCTATGGTGTTTTTGTCTTACGCATGTACCTGCTTCTTTCAACCTGGCGCTTCTCCTGCACAATGGTCTCCTTAGGTATTCATCTCTTTTTTGTATTCCTTCTACTCTTTATTGCAAATGCTTCTCGCCTATACTCTATCTGTTTTTCTCTGGTATCGACTCCCTGGCTCTTGCCTTCAAACTCCTCCGTTCATATGCTTCTACCCTTCTCCAAGACATTTGTAATTTCAGCGTAGGCAGCAGTCTTTTTCCTTCTCTTCCATGTGCGTGGTCTAAATCGCTATGATAATACTATGCATTTATCACATACTTTTCTTCATGCCTCGTTCCCGTGGTACTTCTCCCCATGTAATGTCTGCTTGCTTCTTCTGATCTGCTGAATGATGTGAGTACTCTTTGTACTATCTACCCACCGCACCCTCGCGTATCCTCCCTTTATCGCTGCCATCTTCTCCCTTACTGCGATTGGAGTCCATCATGCTCTCCCCTGGTGTATGTCGAGGTTTTTCTCTGTCTGTGCTGTCTCCAATTCTTTAATCCCCCTCCTGGATTGGCTTAGCTTCTCAACACATTGTTCTCTACCCAACGAGGTTCCGTATTTACCTATGCCATGTGCACCTCTTTTTCAATGTGAGGCTCAGTTCAGGTTTCTATTCGTACCAGGGTATATACTCAATAGATCGTGAAGCTTAGTCGCTCCGCCTTTGACTACAAGCCTCTCCGATGTTGCGTTCCTACTAATCCTTTAATTCCATAACTTCACGCGCTACCAATGGTTGCCTCTAATCTCTTCTTTTACGGTTACTATCCGTGCGTCTTTAATTGCCGTTTCAACTCTTTATCATGCATTCTCTAACTATAGCCGGTCCAGTGTCTATCATCTTGCGCGCACCAGATTCGAGACTCATTCCCAATGATCTACAGAGAACTACGTCCCCGTTAATCCATCATCTGAGCCAAAACAGGAAAAGCCTGCTGGCTGGTGTAACCTTGACCTATATCTTCTCGATCAGTCTCGACGTCATCCTTGCTGCTATGCCAAATGGTTGAGATGTTCGCTATCCTCACATTAGAGGACTTATTGGCTTGTCAATCCTGACATCTAATCTGACAGTCCTATTGCTCGCATGCCCCTCGACTCCCAACATTCATCAGGAGATGATGGCATTTTGCGGCATCCTGACTTCTTTTCTGTCTATGACTGTATTTGGCGATCTAACACCCCTTTAAAGTCGTTGCAGGATTTGGGCGGCTGGTTAATCGCACAGCCATGGGACAGTGCCAATACCTTGACTCAACTTGTAGAGATTGCCAACCTCACCCATCACCCTAGGCTAATTAGTACTGCTAAGGACTGCCTCTATAGAAACCCAATAACAGAGCCTTGGCTAAGCTTATTCAATCTAAAGATCTTGCAAGCTGAGTCGGCTTCAATAACTAAGCTTAGGCAGATCGCTCAAAGACTCCTCCTGAACTCTGATCTTGACAACCTCCTATTAGATGAGTCTAGCTGGAGACTTGTCGCTGGCGTCCTTCTTTGTGAGCCAGATCTAGAACTTCAGGAACGCTTACAAGGCTTTCTCAGCGCACGCGCACCACTTGAGAAAGCGCTTGTTTTAAACTCCTTACCTTTGAAGCAGATACTAGAGGCCCATCCAAACTTGCAAGCGTATGCTCGTCACGCCTCCGCTGTTTATGCCTCTGCTGCTCCAAGCATTCGCAGACCCTATGCTTTCTGGGCTGACCCGTCCGCTGTATCACCGGCTGCGTTGGATCAATTGATTCACCGCCTTATTGTGGCCAGAACTACTCAACAAGGATTCAGCCTTGTTCGTTTAGGCGATGGTGAGGGATTGTTCCTTAGTGGGAAACGTCCGGATCTGGGTGGAGCCACCATCAACGGTACGCGGATCGCCCCGCACCTCGCCTCTCAAGGATATTGCCTAGAGGGTCGTGAGCATGATCAATTGCTGAGGCGTTTTGGTGATGCAATAGCCAACGCTGACTGGATTGGTATCCCTGATCTTCATCAATGTTTGAGCGGTCCGGTTAACTACATCAATGTGGCCAGTGGTTTGCAGAAGTCTTTGCTACCTGAACAGTGGTCCCGCGCGGGGGCAAATCTTGTTGTTGGTGGCTGTCATATCCACAATGCGCTGTTACAGGCCGGCTGCTTCAGCCGGCCTCCCTTCAACGACGTAACAGCACTCATTGCACCTTCGAAACCCTCTGGACTGCAGCACAATAAGAATCTTCTTTGGCTGAGGATTCCCGGTGAAGCAAGGCTACGTAGTGACGCGTTTGGCGTCGACGCTCACTACCCCGTTGTGTTTGAGCAAACGTTAGCGGCAATCGATGAGCAGATTAACCCAGGCGATCTCGTTATCATTGGTGCCGGTATCCTCGGCAAGATCTACTGCGAGGCTGTACGTCAACGTCGTGGAATAGCAGTTGATGTTGGTTCTGTAATTGACCTCTGTAGTGGTCACGGTAGTACAAGGGGGGAATACCGCCTCCATCCCTGGCTTCAGAACCTGGCGGAGCAAGCGTTTTGGCCAGCAGATTGGCCTTGACTCATCTGATCCGACTCCCAGCTGCATACCAGTTCGTAATCGGCAAGCTACTGCTTAGTGCCGCTACGCCATATCGTTGATGCATTGCACGCAGTAGTGGCAGACGGTATATTCCGCAATCCGCGAGCAGTACAGCAAATGGGCGTTCCTCGTATAGACGCTCGACGGATTCGAGTAGCATTGCATAGCTCTGCTCGTATCCTCCAGCCGGCCTTGACGGCCAACGACTGGCCGGTGGCTCCAAAACCCGTAGGCCAAAGGGGTCTCCTCGGAACAACGCGCCTGACTGATGCGCTTCGCGAACTTCGGCGGTCTGCTGACCCACGTACAGCACCTCCAGCCCACCGAGTTCCCTCAGCACCTCATAAGGCATCGGCGGTTGAGCAGGCGTCGGAATCGTTTTGTTTCCGAGGATTGTCAGCTCTTGAGCAACACCTAACCAATTCACGAAGCAACCAGCATCGTCGGTCCAGATTTCAGCCTCCAGAATGGCTTGGGTTGCATCCCGCCCCCAGCAGATAAGGCTCCCCATTGGCTCCTGGGAATTTGCATAGAATCCTTCGTCCGTATGTAGACTTCTCAATGCATCGATTGACGTCTGCCTGATTGACGTTTGCTTACTGCTCTCAACCCAGAACGAAAGATTGTGATGTTCTCGTCGAATGAGTGCTAGAGGTTCTTCAAGAGACGAGGGATCCACAAGCAAACTCTGAATCACAGATAGCTCTGTACTATTAAGCTCTATTACTAGGTTGCTCCGCCAATCTATTGGCTCGAGTGGTTTAATCCTATGCCCGAGGTGCCGTGTCCAGGCATCCTTCAAATACGCTAATTGTTCGAGCGCTCCATCCGGAATCCGAGTAACCCTTCTCCAATCTGGCTCTAAAGCCTGCTGAATTGCCGCTGCTGCTTGCATCACTCGACTATTCTGCGGCAGATGCAACTCGAATTCTTCTAGGGCCCTATCGATTGTGCCAAACTCCTCCTGAAGTAGTGGCTTTAGGTTCAGCTGATCTATTTTCTTTTCTATGCCCTCATCAAGAAAAACTGGGTGTGCCCACGCTGAATCCTCACCCCATTCCTCTGTATAGCCTGATGAATTCTCGGATGTATTGCCACTCCAGTTTTTCGCATGGTATGGCTGGTCCAGCGTGCGTGTGCAAATAGTCTCGACGTTCGTTTCTGCACTTATGGAATGAGAGACCTCTTGCGATTTCTTCGTCAGAGCAGTTATTGGTTCTATCTCTGCCACCACTGGCTTCGCCACTATGCTTGTTTGACACAGTTTCATTTGAAGATCATGCCTTTCATCGGCCTCCAACGGCACCTGTTCCAGCGCTTCCAACAGCACGGGAAGTTCGTTCATGTCCGGATTACGAGCAGTCATCAGAGCCTTTGCCCGCTCTTCAACCAGTTCTCGGGCCTTCGACAGCACCCACTCGGGTGCTGGATCAAGAAGTTGATGCAATCGTACTAGTAGTTCTATTGTCCTAAGTTCGGTTTTGTGTACTACAAATATCGTCTCCTGAAACTCATCTCCTCTATCTATCAGTGAGCACCAAGCCAGTGCAGCAGCCTGTACTAGTTGTTCCTCATGTATGGCTAGCCAATCCGGCGGCTCACAAGGAAAACTGTGAGCACGTCTCAGCCGTTTGGCTAGCTCCCAGCCCAGTGTTGCTCTCTCAGTCATGAGTAGACCTTCCGGGTCTTCTGAACAGACTGCCGTCACGACCCCATGAGCCGCTACTGTGAGAAAGGCCAACAGTTCGCCGTAGCGTTTCCAAAACGCACGCGCACGCTCAGGCACCGCCTCCGCTAACTG
>Ga0078894_10003990_pt1 | contig 11231 bp, 6 predicted proteins | sample LauGreSu1BDMLBSD_2_FD_67506 | JGI IMG/M metagenome (GOLD analysis project Ga0078894, IMG submission 67506) | Freshwater lake microbial communities from Lake Michigan, USA - Su13.BD.MLB.SD (version 4) (version 4) | ecosystem: Environmental > Aquatic > Freshwater > Lake | place: Lake Michigan, USA... | reverse complement strand
TGCTTTGTTCCGACTTACGGGCGAGAATATCAGACACGACGGTTCTGCAGGCCCGCGGGCCTGCAGAACCGTCGTGTCTGATATTCTCGCCCGTAAGTCGGAACAAAGCAAATGCGGATCGGAAAACGTTCAGGCGGAGGCAAAAATCGGGACGGCCCCACCCAGGACCGCGATTGTTGATCAATCCATCCCTGCTACCTGTGCTGCAGCAACAGACGCACGGAATAGACCACGACCGTGCCAACGACAGTCGTACCGGAGTACAGCAGGCCCAGTGCCAGCCACGGACGTCGAGTATGCACCACGACCGCGATGCCGGCGACCAGCAGTGACAGAGACGCCTTGAACAGCACCATTCCCATCAATCCCCAGCGGTGCAGTACGTGCCGAGCCAGTGGATTGCTTTCCACAAAGGTCACTGTGGTGTTTCCAGCCGCACTCTGATGCAGCAGGATATGCGTCATGGCCACATCCAGAGCACAGGCCAGCAGAAACCAACTGATGGCGGTTTCCAGAGCCTGTCGGCTTTTCCTCTGCCGACCTCGACCACTCATTTGGCTGCCACCGGTGAACTGATCAGGACGCTGACCGCCCTGTCCATGCCAATCGCAAAGATCGTCCGAATGTGCGGATCCGCTACCAGCAGTCGATCACCGGCGACACACAGACCGACAGGTCGGTCCAGCGGCGCACCTGCCACAAATTTTTCAGGCGCTGCCCCGACCGTCACCTTCCACACACAATGCTCGTAATTGTCCGTCACGTACATCGAACCGTCCGCAAGGCGAACCAGATTGTGCGGCAGATTGAACGGATGATCCTTGATCACGGATTCCACTTTGCCGTCGGCTGCCACCTTCTGGATCTGCCCATCCTTGCTGGAGGTGGACAGGACCCAGAGTGTACCGTCGGGATCCAGTGCCAGCCCGCGCGGCGAATTGATCACGGCAAATTCCACGGGCTTCTCACTGCCCTCAGCCGGCATCTTCCAGATGCGGTGCAGTTCCAGGTCCGCCGTGAAGATGGTGCCGTCGGTCGCCACAGCAATGGCCATGGGAATGCCGATCCAGCCTTTGGTCAGCGGCTGCGGTGTTCCAGTGTCGTCGAAGCGGTAGACGTCGCGGGTTGCCGAGTCGCCGGCCAGCAGCCTGCCCTGATGGTCAAAGGCCAGACAGCGGACAGCGTTCAGCGGAGTCCGGAATTTCTTTGAAGCATGGAAGTAGATGGACTTCTGCCCATTTTCGACTTTCCAGATTCCCGGGAGATTGCGGTCCGCCACAAACACAACGCCGTCCGCACGCGCTGCAACCGCCAGCGGATACTGGAATTCGGTCACCGCCGGAGCATTTTCCTGGGCAACAGCCGGGACCGCCAGCAGCAGAGTCAGCAGCGCAAGACAGGCACGACGTACCGGCACGGAACTGCAGACCGCAGCGTCCACCCGGGCATAACGTGAGGTCAGGGCGAGGACGTTGGCAACATTCAACACGGGACAATCTCCGCAAACCACTTCAAAACATGCTGGCAACCGACAGACGCAGGGCCTGCGAATGCGCATGGATATTCTGCAGCAACATCAGCAGACTCACAATCCAGCGACTCGCGAATTTTGGGGTGTTTCAGGTTTTTCAGGGCGGTGATGACGCGGCAACAGCACTCAGCCGCCCTCCACCTCCACGACCGCATCGGCCTGCAGCAGCAGCAGTCGGGCCTGTATATGGGCCGGGTCAAGCCGGCAGATGCGAGCGGCAGCGCGGCGGTATTCCTGCAACTGCGACCCATAATACTCCACTCGCCCACGAATCCACTCGCCCACTTCCCCGGAAACACGATCCGTCTTGAAGTCCACGATGTCGGCTGCCACCACGCGACCGCCCAGTTTCAACTGCACCAGCCTGTCAATCGTGCCGCGAATCAACTGGGATCGCTCCAGCAGCACAAACGGTCGCTCGCGATCCACGACCAGCTGCGCTGCACCGGAAGCCAGCTCCGCCAGCCACGGTCGAAACACCGTCGCTGCTCCGGCCAACCCACGGTCAAAGGTCCGCCGCACCGACTCCGACTGCAGCAGTCGGCGAAATTCCGGCAGCAGTGCCTGAGCTGTCTCACGCGGGATCTGCAGTCGCACCGCCACGTCCAGCAACTGCTGATCCTCAGGCTGCTGATCCAGCCACTGCAGCAGTTCAAACCAGCCGTGCAGCAGAATCCCGCGAATGCGCGGTTCCACCGACTCGACCGCCGGCACCGCCACCGCAGCACCGCGACCCGCACGGCCGGCAGGGCTCGCCGGACCCCGGCCTCGCACCGGTCGCGGTGCAGCCGGGGCCAGCACGGGCAGCGTCAGTGTCGTCTGATCGTGCCGCGAAGGTGCCGACCGCGCCAGCCCACGCCGCCGACCATCCGACATCGGTGACAGCAGAATCCGACCAGCCACTGACCCCGGCCCGCGAACACCAGCCTGCCCAGCTCCCACTGCCGGGGCAGCCGCAGGGGCAGCCTGCGAACCCCGTGATTTCCCCGACGACGGCGTTTCCAGATACCACTGCGGATCACCCGTCTCCCAGATCGTCTCCGCCGGGCCGACCTGAGTCATGTCCGACAGCGCAGCCACTAACAGACCGGCAAAAGTCTTCGGAGGTTTGCCACCTTCCACCGGTGGCGACAACATCACCAGACAACGACGGGCGCGGGTCATGGCCACATAAAACAGACACAGGCTCTCCGCCACCTTCTGCCCGATGGTCTCGCTGAATGCTGCCTGCAGATTGTCCGGCAGCAGCTGCCGCACATTCCGGTTCACCCACACACAGACACGGTCGGCAGGTTCCCCCGTCGCCGGACTGCCAGCAGCCGCCTCCGGAGGCTTGAACAGGCTGGTGTCCAGCTCCGGCAGCACCACACAGTCAAACTCCAGCCCCTTGCTCTGATGAATCGTCATCACACGCACCGGAGCCTTCCGCTTCTTCTGAAATCGACTGTTCTCCAGCAGTCGGATGAAGTCACAGGGATTCAGTGAACCGGTGGCATCAAACTGCCAGCCGGCCGACACCAACTGCGACATCCGCAGGCGGTCACGAGCAGAACACTGACTGCGGATGGCTTCCGAAATCGACTGCAGAAACGGACCGTACCCCTCGTCCACCAGCTTTTCCCGCAACCGCGCCGCCACTCGACCAGCCAGCCGATCGTCCTGCCAGTCAGTCAGCCCCACCACAGCTCCCAGTGGCGACTGGCTGACATGAAAGCGTGACACCGTGCAGGCCGGATGCGACGCAAACTGCAGCATGGCGAGGACGGCCAGCACAGCAGGGCTGTCGGTGGGCGCAGTACCGCCCTCTTCACTGGCCGGAACTCCCAGCGCCGTCAATTCATGCACCAGCCGGGCGACGGTGGCGTTGCTGCGAGTCAGTACGCCGATTTCCTTTCCGGGCAACTGCTGATGCAGCTCGGCAATCTGCTGTGCCAGCCATGCAAACCGCGGGCCACGACGTTCTGCCACGGTCTCACCGGCAAATTCCGGCTCCGTGCGAAACACCACGTAGCCGGATTCACTGCTGCGCACGGTGGAATGTTCCGGAAAGCGTTCCTGCCAGCGAGCTACGGCATCGTGATATTCCGCCAGTTCCGGATGGCTGGCCACATGCTGAAACACGCGGTTGACGGCATCCATCACAGCCGGAGCCGACCGACGGCTGGCGTTCAGACCGGTTTCACGAATCCCGGGCACCGCCACCGGCACCGCATCCAGAATTTCCGCGAGGCCACCGCGCCAGCCATAGATGGCCTGCTTGCCATCACCCACGCAGAAGACACTGGAATCCGCATGCTGCCGCAGCGAATCGACCAGTCGCCGCAGCACCTTCCACTGATCGCCGGAGGTATCCTGAAACTCGTCCAGCAGCAGATTGCGGAGACTGCTGTCCATGCGAAAGTTCAGCCGTTTGCCGCTGGCAGCATCAACCGAACGAGCCAGCGTGCGAGTGACATCACTGAAACCCAGCCAGCCATGTTCCGCCCGCAGCCTGGAAAACTCGGTGTCAAATCGTGAAATCAGGCTGCGAATAGCCTGCATCTGCAGAGCCAGTCGTTCCAGCACTTCAGCCCGGGCATGCTGCAGCAGCCGCTGATACAGGTGCAGGACTTCGTCGCTGAGTTCTTTTTTGTAGTAGGTTCCTTCACCAGCCAGCACTTTGGCAGCGATTCCCTGCGAAATAAAATCGTCCCACAGCTCGGCCTGAAACCGCCGCAGATCATCCTCGCGAGCTTTTGCGATGCGTTTGTCAGCCGGCAGCTCGGCGGCCTGCAGGGCCTGCATCACTTGCGATCTGACGTCTGCGGTCAGCCGCTGTCCGCGAGGAATCTGCTGCCACGCCGATTCCGTCGTCTGCTGATACAGTTCGTGATAATTCTGCACAGTTTCATCGATCAGCAGACGGACGCTGCGACGATGCCTGCCCTTTGCCAGCATCTGCATCAGTTGCTGAGCATCCTGGGGCAACTGCTGAGCCAGTACGGCATCGACGGCCTGTTCCCGCAGATCCGCATCGACATGCGGATCGACGATGGTCCAGCCGGGAGTCAGCCCCAGTTCCAGTGTGAGCCCGCGAGCAGCCTGTTGAAAGAAAGAATCCAGTGTGCAGATCCGCAGCCGGTGCAGGCTGCGAGTCAGGTCGGCCAGCATGCCGAGTGCGGTCGCACGAGTGATGGTGCCGGCATCCAGTGCAGCCTGCAGTTCGGCGGCTTTTTCCGCAGACGAAGCGGCCTCCGCCAGCCGCAGCAGCACACGGCCGAGAATCTCGCCGGCGGCCTTGCGAGTAAACGTGGTGGCCAGAATCGAATCGGGACGCTGGCCCTGGAACAGCCGCCGCAGAAAGTGGCTGGAGAGCTGATAGGTTTTGCCGCTGCCGGCAGATGCTCGAATCAATTCATTCATGCAGGCAGGCCCGGAACCGGAAGCAGTGTGAGGATCGTCACAACCAGCGGCACTGGCGGTCTGGTTCAAGGAACAGTACGACGGTGGCTGAAACAGTCGCCAGTTTAGAACAGCCCTGCAGTATTGGCCAGACAGTGACGAGGGAAATCGGGGCAAGTACCCGATCACCTGCAGGCCTCGGGAGGCTTTGACGACGCATCGCCCGCGATGGGCTTTCAGTCATTGCACGGACCGGCGACACGCAATCAGATGATGGACCGGCAAGGATCGGTTGGATTTCCGCCGCCGTTTGCCGTAGACTCTGCCACAGTGAGTCCCCGGAGGACTGGCGCTGTTTACCGAGCTGTTTCTGCAGGAATCCCACATGACTGCGACCTGTGTTTGTGCGTTTCGTCGATTGGCGCTGACCTTGTGCGTTGCCGCTGCCTGTGCTGTGACCGGGCTGACTGTGGCCTGCAGTGCATCCTGTCAGGCCGGGGACAGGGATTTGCCGCAGTTGACGGCCGGGGAAGTTCGCGGTGGCTGGAAGCTGTTGTTTGACGGGCGCACCACCGATGGCTGGCGGAATTACCGTTCAGACAGGCTCAGCGATGGCTGGCAGGTTCGCGAGGGTGCTCTGGAGAAGACTCGCGCGGGCGCCGGCGACATCGTCACGGCTCAGCAGTACCAGAACTTCGAACTGTCGCTCGAGTATAAGATCTCGAAGGGCGGCAACAGCGGCATCATGTTTCGGGTGACTGAAGATGATCCGCGACCGTGGGCATCGGGGCCGGAAGTGCAGGTGCAGGACAACGTTGACGGTCGTGATCCGCAGAAGGCCGGCTGGCTGTACCAGTTGTATCAGCCGCAGAAGCCCGAGTGGGCCGTGAAGTTCGAAAACCAGGTCGGTTTCAAGGGCATTGACATGGATGATGCCACGCGACCGGCGGGGGAATGGAATCACGTGTATCTGCGAGTGTCTCCGAAGCAGTGTGAAGTGGCGGTCAACGGGGTCAGCTACTACTACTTCAACATTGGCAGTGACGACTGGAACAAACGCGTTGCAGCCAGCAAATTTGCGAAGTTTCCGCAGTTCGGCAAGGCCCCGAAGGGCCACATCTGCCTGCAGGATCATGGTGATCCGGTGTCATACCGTAACATTCGCATTCGCGAGCTGTCGGAGGACGGCACGGTCGCGGATCCGGTGGACGGTCAGCTCAACGTCGCCGGGACTCCGGCGTTTCCCGACATCACGTGGGAAGGTTTTGAGGGAGTTGACGATGAGGGGCGTATTCAAACGATGCGGCCGCTGGAACTGACTCATGCGGGTGACGGCAGTCAGCGGATCTTTGTGGCTTCGCAGATCGGAACGATCTTTGTGCTGCCGGGTGCCGAGTCGGTCCGGGAAGCCAAAGTGTTTCTGGACATCCGGGACCGGGTGCAGGACTTCCGCAAGGATGCCGAGGAAGGCCTGCTGGGACTGGCGTTTCATCCGCAGTATCGCAGCAACGGATATTTGTACGTGTGTTACAGTTCTTCGCAGGAGCTGCGAACATCGGTGATTTCCCGCTTTGCCGTATCGCCGGACGATCCGAACAAAGCGGACCCGGCCAGCGAAACGGTGATCATGAAGATTCCGCAGCCGTTTTCGAATCACAACGGTGGTTCGATTGCCTTTGGGCATGACGGATATCTGTACATTGCTCTGGGTGACGGTGGCGGTCGGAACGATCCGCTGGGACATGGTCAGAATCTGGGCACTCTGATGGGATCTCTGCTGCGAATTGATGTGGATCATCACCAGCCCGGGAAGAACTATGCGGTTCCGGCGGACAATCCGTTTGTGTCGCGTGCCGGGGCTCAACCGGAGATCTACGCGTACGGATTCCGCAACATCTGGCGTCTGACGGTGGATCGCCAGACCGGGGATTTGTGGGCGGCGGACGTCGGTCAGGATTTCTGGGAGGAAGTGAATCTGGTGCAGAAGGGCGGGAACTACGGGTGGAGCGTGCGTGAGGCGTCCTATCCGTTCAATAATAAGCCTGCGACGGCCGAGGATCCGCTGATTCCGCCGGTGTGGGAGTATGATCATCAACTGGGCAAGAGTATCACTGGCGGGTTTGTGTATCGCGGTGCAAAGCTGCCTGAACTGCAGGGCATGTATGTCTACGCGGACTTCATCAGTGGCCGTATCTGGGCACTGCAGTACGACGCTGCCAGTGGCCGGGTGGTGAGCAACAAATCGATTGCCTCAACGGGTTTCCCGGTGCTGGCCTTTGGTCAGGATGAATCCGGCGAGCTGTATTACATGCTGGAGACGGTGAATGGTCAGGGGATTTACCGGCTGACGTCGACGAAGTGAGGTCCTGATGGCTGAAACGGCGGACGAACGGGACGAGCGTCTGGCGGTGGTCTTTGACCAGCTCATGCATGATTCTCGCGGGGGTCAGGCAGTGGTGCGTCTGGAGGACGCCATTCGGCGGAATCCGGATCTGGAGCGTGATCTGCGTGAGTTATTTGCGACGGCGCGGATGGCAGAGGATCTGGCGTTGCTGGAGACGGTGGCCGGGAACCCTGCGGACGGGCTCAGTCTGGGCAATCCGGGTGGATCATCGGTTCGTCGGGCGGGCAGTGACGGTGGCTGGGGCAGTGGCAGCTGGATGTCGGACGCGGATGTGCTGCAGGTGGCCAGCGGTCGTCTGCGTGCGGGCCGCAATTCGCTGTTTTCGCTGATTGGCAGTCAGATCGGAGACTATTCGATCGAGGCTGAGGTGGGTCGGGGCGGGATGGGTGTGGTGTATCGAGCGCGGCAGAGCAGTCTGCAGCGAACGGTGGCGCTGAAGATGATCCCGAATGCGGCTCTGGCGTCCAGCATTGACCTGCAGCGACTGCGCGCGGAGGCACTGGCGGCAGCGCGGCTGCGGCATCCGAACATTGTACCGGTGTATGAAGTCGGCGAGCAGGACGGGCAGCCGTGGTTCAGCATGCAGTACATTCCCGGATCGACGTTGTCAGAGCGGCTGCAGCGGGGGCCGATGCCACCTCGTGAAGCGGTTTCGCTGCTGATTCCGGTGGTGGACGCGATCGGTGCGGCGCATCGGGCGGGAGTGCTGCATCGGGATCTGAAGCCGGGCAATATTCTGATTGCCGAAGACGGGACTCCGTTTGTGACGGACTTCGGACTGGCGAAGCGAGTCAGCGTGGACGATCACGTGTCAGCGGGGGCAGCGGACCTGCACAGCCTGACTCAGAGCGGCGCCATCCTCGGGACTCCGGCATGGATGTCTCCTGAGCAGGCTGCAGGTCAGACCGATGCGATTGGCGTGGCGGCGGACGTATACAGTCTGGGGGCTATTCTGTTTGCGATGCTGACGGGTCGTCCGCCGTTCCAGGGAGCTTCTCCGCTGGATACGGTGCTGATGGTCCTGGAGCAGGATCCGCCGGGAATCTGCATGCTGAATCGGGCGGTGGATTCGGATCTGGAAATGATTGTGCTGAAGTGTCTGCAGAAGCCGCAGGACCTGCGTTATGCATCGACGACGGCGCTGGCTGCGGACCTGCGTGCGTGGCTGAACAGTGAACCCATCACCGCACGATCCTCCACCATCGCTCAGGTGATGACTCGCCTGTTCCGCGAATCGCATCACGCTGCGATTCTGGAGAACTGGGGGTTGCTGTGGATGTGGCACAGTCTGGTCGTGCTGCTGCTGTGTCTGATCACGAACGGGATGCAGTTGAACGGGGTGTCAGCGCGGTGGCCGTTTGTGACTTTATGGGTGGTGGGTCTGGGTCTGTGGGCGTTGATTTTCTGGAATCTGCGACATCGGGCCGGACCGATTACGGCGGTGGAGCGTCAGATTGCGCATCTGTGGGGTGGCAGTATGATTGCATCCTCCATGCTGTTTGGCGTGGAGTCGATCATGGGTCTGCGGGTCCTGGAGTTTTCTCCGGCGCTGGGAGTGATTGCGGGGATGGTGTTTCTGGCGAAGGCCGGAATTCTGTCGGGGCGGTTTTATGTCGAATCGCTGCTGATGTTTGGCACGTCCCTCGTGATGGCAGCGATTGCGGCATCGGATCTGCCGGACGTCAGTGTGTCGCTGTTCGGAGTGATGTCGGCGGTGACCTTTTTTGTGCCGGGTCTGAAGTATTACCGACAGCAGCGGCGGGGTCGTCGCTGAGACACGGTGCGGGCGCGGTCGGGTACAGGCATTTTTTCAGTCCGACGGACGATTTTCAGACAGAATCAGCGGAACTGGAACTCTGGGATATCAGTGGCAACCGCGTGATTTCCGGGGGATGGTATTTTCAGGAGATCGCTCATGAACTGGTTCACAGAAAATCCGTGGCCATTACTGTTGATTCTGATCAGTGCAGCGGTGATTTGTGTGGTGCTGCAGTTGCGTCAGCGATGGCGAGCAGCGGGGCTGCTGTTGCTGGCGGCCGGTGGGGTGTATCTGCTTGAGTTACAGATTGTGACGGTGCCGGAACAACTGGAGCTGCGGCTGGATGGAATTCGCCTTGCGTTTGTGCATGACGATCTGGCTGAGATCAGGTCGTACCTGTCACCGGAACATCCGGATCTCGCCGGGTTGGCGGAGGACGGACTGAAGCTGGTGCAGGTTTCGGCGGGGCTGCATCTGAAGGAGGTGCAGGTGCAGTTGGAGGGTGGCGAGCAGCGGGCCACCGTGCATTTGCGGGCGAACGGCAATGTGACGCTGCGGGACTCCGGGCAGCCGATGTATATCGCCACTCGCTGGAAGACCACGTGGGAGCGGGACGGGGGCACGTGGCTGCTGCGGGACGTGCAGCGGCTGGATCCGGTCAGTGGGCAGTCGGTTGGGGTGTTGTCGGCGGGGCCATAGCGGTGGCCGCCGGGTGATTTACGGAAACTGGAGGAGCTGGGAAGCCTTCTCCAGCGGCACCGCCTGCAGCGAACCCGAAATCCCCGAGTTCACCGAAGTTGCGTGAAACCCCCGGTTCTGCTTTCCATTCTCAGGAAACCCTGTAGACTTGGGAACTTTGGCGATGCTGGGTCCGGACAGTCGGCAACAACAGCAGCGAGGTTTCGGTGCGCAGCGTATTCTGTGCTCGAAAAACTCCGGCCAGACAACTTATGAAAGGTGGGCAATGCTGAAAAAATTGCAGGGTTTTCGCAATCTGGCGCTGACAGCAGCGCTGGCGTGTGCGGCGGCAGACGTGCAGGCTCAGGACCCGGGTCCGCAGCCTGAGTATCCGCCGTTTGCCAAGGTGCTTGAGGGTTTTGAGAAGGTTGTCACGAAGGCCAACATCACTCCGATGTACACGCTGTACACGCGTGCGAAGGACGGCCAGATGTACGCCGAGTTGCCTCGCGACTTCCAGATGCGGAAGTATTTTATTGCCACGACGGTTGCCAGTGGTGAAGAGTACGCCGGTCTGCAGGCCGGTGATCTTTACGTGTACTGGCGTCGCTACGACCGTCATCTGGCCCTGATTGCTCCGAATATCGAGTATCGGGCGGCGGGTGATCGGGAGGCTGAATCTTCGGTGAAGCGACTGTTCACAGACCGCGTGCTGATGGAAGTGCCGATCATCACGATGGGTCCGAACGGTGGCCCGGTGATTGATGTGGATTCGATGCTGCTGAATCCTGATCCGCGGTTCAACATCGGACCGGCTCAGTTCAATCCTTCGCTGACTCAGCGCGGGATTTTCTCGATCCGCACCGCGAAGGCGTTTGAGAACAATGTGGAGATTGCCTTTGAGGTTCCGTCTGCTCAGGACGGTGGCCTGAAGATCCTGCATTTTTCGATCAGCAATATTCCCGACAACACGGGTTACCAGCCTCGTCCGGCGGACAGCCGAGTGGGTTTCTTCACGACCTCGTATTCGGATCTTGCGAAGTACGACGACCGCGAGACTCGCATTCGCTACGTGAACCGCTGGCATCTTGAGAAGGCCGATCCTCGCCTGCAGCTCAGTCCTCCGAAAAACCCGATTGTGTTCTACATCGAGCACACGACACCGGTGCGATATCGTCGCTGGGTGCGTGACGGGATCCTCGCGTGGAATGCAGCCTTCGAGAAGGTGGGCATTACGAACGCGATTGAGGTGTACTATCAGGATGCCGCGTCCGGTGCCCACATGGACAAGGATCCTGAAGATGTGCAGTACAATTTCGTTCGCTGGCTGAACAATGACATTGGCACTGCGATTGGCCCCAGCCGAGTGCATCCGCTGACGGGTCAGATTCTGGATGCCGACATCATTCTGACGGACGGCTGGATTCGTCATTACAAGAAGCAGTTCACCGAGAACCTGCCGAAGATCGCGATGGAGG
>Ga0078894_10003989_pt1 | contig 11232 bp, 7 predicted proteins | sample LauGreSu1BDMLBSD_2_FD_67506 | JGI IMG/M metagenome (GOLD analysis project Ga0078894, IMG submission 67506) | Freshwater lake microbial communities from Lake Michigan, USA - Su13.BD.MLB.SD (version 4) (version 4) | ecosystem: Environmental > Aquatic > Freshwater > Lake | place: Lake Michigan, USA... | reverse complement strand
GGCTTAGAAGGTCCAGAAGGTCCATCTCCACCACCTGCTGCACGTTGCTTTGCAATAGCCTCATCTAGTTGCGCTTCAATTCCTTCAATTAAACGAATAAGGAATGAGCGACCCTCTTCTTCTGCTTCTTTCTTATTTGAATGCTCTGTTGTCTGTTGACCAAGAAGGTCTCCATCTTTGTCCTGAAGAACTGCTTCAGCACTAAAGACAGGCTTTTCAACACCAGTATCTGAGATTCTGATATTTCCAGTTACATTCTCTGGAAGATTGTCTACTTCAATAAGTTCAGGAGCGTTGTCTTCTCCAGCAGGAATAACACCGCGAGAGATTGGAACATCCTTAGGACGTGACTCTGCAGGTTCTGCTTGCTCGTCACGCTTTGCAGCAATTAAATCATTAACGTGAGCATCAAGAAGAGCACGGCCTTCTGCATGTGCTCCAGCAGGAGTTCTGTAGTTATCTTCAACTACATATGCCTCGTTGCCTTGCTCATCAAAGAAGACAGCCTTCATTGCATACTTGCCGTCTTCGCCCTTCTTAATAAAGATACGACCAGCACCGTTTGGATAATCAATCTTCTCCATGATGTCAGCACTAAACTCTTTAGTAGACAGTGCTTCATTCATATCTGGCTTGTTAGCAACATATGGAGTTGCTTCGCCTTCAACTGGAACTTCTGGGATATTTAGGTCAGCAGGGTTCTTTGCACGACGAACTCCGTCAGCACGCATTCCGTGGAAGTTTGTGTAAGTGCTCATTTCGCCAGTCTCTACGTTACGGCGATAGACGCGAACCTTTCCTGGCTCAAGCATGAACTCTTCACCTGCACGAACAGCAACTACCTGCCATATAGTGTTTCCATCCTTAGAAGACATAAAGTCTCCAGGAAGTAAGTTTCTTAGGCGAGCATCTTCTCTGTCCATAAGGAATGTATTCTCATCGTTGAGAATCCAATCTCTAGGCATAAGACGCATCTTGCCTTGTGGGTAAGCAGCGTTAGGTGTGAAATCTAGAACTACAACATCAGGTGTTTCTGCTGGTTGTTCTACTTCATTTCCAACTGGTCCGAGAGTAATTCCTTCTGGGTCTACTGGAGTTACGCCCTTTGCTTCTCCAACAACTTCATCAAGATTAACTTCCTTGCCCTTAAGACCATCGCTAAGTGCTTTGGCTGCAGCAAAGTCAGCAATACCTTCTTCATACTTAGGTCGTGCAGCATCGTATGCCTCAAGTTGCTTGAGGTATTCATCGTTGCGAGCATCAACATCAAGAAGGTCTTTACCTGCATCAAGTTCAATTGCCTTGTCAACAAGTTTTCCAAAAAGATTTGCTGTTGCTTCTGAGTCAGCATCTGCTGAGTGAGCATTGTTAAGTTCAATATCAAGGAACTCTGCTAGACCACCAAGTTTATTGTTAGGAGGCTTGTTGTCACCTTCTTGTTCTTTGAAGATGTCTCGTGCCATAACCATTGTGTCTACATAACCTGCAGGACGGAAATCAACGCCATGCTTGTCGGCTAGGTGACGTGCAACCATGTCATCAAATGCAACATTGTGTGCACCAAGAAGTGCATCTGGTCCTGCCCATGCGAGGAACTCTTCAAATGCTGCCTTCTGGTCAGGCTGCTGCGCTAGAAATTCATCTGTAAGTTTCTTTCCATCTGCATCTACTGCATTTGGAACTCCATCTTGGTCTCCAGCAGCATATGTGCCTTCAATAGAACGACCTGGGTTCATGTAGATGTTCTTACGCTCTACAACTACGCCATCTACAACCTTTACAGCACCAATCTGCCACGGCTCATCGCCATCGCCAACTTTTAGACCTGTTGTTTCAAAGTCAAAAAAGACTAGAGTCTTTCCCTTAAGAAGTTCTTTTAGTTTTGACCAATCTCCATTTGCTTCACGAACAAGTGCAGCCCAATCGCCTTGGAATGCTGGCAACTGAGGCTTCTTTGGTGCCTTAGGTCGCTTTACAGCAACAACATTAGGAACATCTTTTTCTGCTTCAGGTGTTTGTTCATTGTTTTCAACAATTGGAAGGTCCTGCGGAGCATTCCAGCGTGCAGCGGCTTCATCAATCTGCTTCTGCCACTCTTCATTCTTTGCTGGGTCGTTATCTGGAATCCATTTTCCATTTACAGTCTTGTTAGGACGGTGTAGTTCAGGTAAGTCACCCTTTGCAGGTGCTTCAACGTTACGAAGAACGTCAATCTGTGTATCTACTTTCCATTCCTTGCGCTGTGAGACGTGTCCTGGGTAATAGCCTTCAACGCTAACAAATCCTGGCTTAGTTTTCTCATCAACGAATGTACGCTCAATAACGAAGTGACCCTTCTTAGGGTCTGTAGTGACATCTCCAGGCTTTACATCAGCAGCACGAACAATTGTGCGCTGTGGTTGATTAGAAGGTGATGTAGGGTCTACAAAGCGTGCAGTGGCTTGTGCTAACGCTGCGTCATACTCTGCTTGCGCTGCTGCAAGTCCTTCTTTATCTCCAGCAAAATCTTTTGCCTTTGGCTTAGATAGAACTGGTAGGTCTCCTGCAGCAGGTGCTTCTACTCCACGAATAACTTCAATCTCACGGAAGTCATTCCACTGCTTTGTATCCTGAGAAACGTGCCCTGGGTAGTGACCCTTAATCTTTAGACGAGTTGTTCCAGGAACTCTCTCGCCAACTTCTTCAATAACAAAGTGGTCACCGACAGTGACATCTCCAGGTTGAAGGTCAGTTACCTTTACCTTAAGTCGGTAAGGTGCAGGTGTATCTCCTGCTGGTGCAACATCTGCTGGCTTTGGATATTCAGCAAGACCATCTGGAACTTCTTCAATTGAATCTACTTCAAAATCATTAGGAACTTCAGCAGAGACAGTCTTCTTTTCTGACTTTCTTACTCCTGCTTCGCGCTCATTAAGAATTTGTAGCGCATCTTCACGAGAAAGTTCGTTAAGCGCTTCAATAGCAGTCTTGCCATACTTGCGCTTCATATCCGCTTCAGCAACTGCCTGAGCATCGCCGCGGTCCATACCTTCTTCTTCTTGGTATTTATCTGCTAGCGCTTCTTCTTCATCAAGCATTGCCTTGACATCAAGGTTTTGTTCACCCTCTAGTGGAAGTCTATTCCCGTCTTTGTCAAAGAAACCTGCTCTGTCATCTATTCCAGGTTCAGGGGCATATGGACTCTGAGCATCTGGTGCAGGTTCATCTAATGGTTCAGGTATCTTAATGTCTTGAATTTTCTTCGGTGCTACTGGTTCACCAGGAAGTTCTGCAATTCTATTTCCATCTTTATCAAAGAACCCTGCTCTATCATCTATTTTAGTTTCAGGAGCATATGGATTTTTAGCATCTGGGAAATCTCCAGCGTGTTCTGCAATGCGTTCATTCTTTCTAAAGTTATTCCAGCGTTGCTTCTGTGCATTGTTTGGAAGGTCAACAGCCCATGAAGTATCAGCGTCATCTAAAGCGCTTGCATATTCTGGTGTGTGATTTTCTGGGTTAGCAAAGAAGTCAGCAATCTCTTGCTCAGTCATTGAATCAAATGCGTTTACTTGCTCGTCAGAGAAACCAAATCCCTTTGCCCACTCTTTAATCTGTGCACGAGATGCTGCAGCATATTCTGCTTTACGAGCATCAAAGTCTGCTTGTACTTCTTCCCATGAGTCATATGTCTTAGCCTCAAGAAGGTTGTTGTTGTCCTTGAGAGTAATCTTTCCGTTCTCATCAACACGGGCTTCAAAGTTATTTCGTCCGTAAACGTTAAAGTGGTTCTCTGGCTTATCAAGTGGACCAAAGTAAGGCTTGTTCTTCTTTTCAATTCCCCAACCTTCAGGAACAGAACGTCCTTGCTCATCAACGCGGTCTGCAGCAGCCTTATCAAGTTCTTCTCTGCGCTTTGTGACAGCATCTCTTGCTGCTTGATTTTCAGCCATCATGCGCTCGTAAGCGTTCATTGGCTTTGGTTCAACTGGAAGGTCTAGAGGAAGTTCTGCAATTGCTTCTTCTTCCTTTTGTCCAACCATACCTTCTTCAGAAATCTTTTTAATCTCTGCGTTTGTATCTACACCCTGCAACTGGAGAGCATCACGAATTGCTTCTCCTGGAACGTTGGCTGTGAACTTATCTCCATCTTCAGTGTTAAGAGAGATAGCGCCGTATCCTGGTGCTTCGTTTCCTGGCTCAATAGAGCGGCGTAGTTCTTGGAGAAGTTCGCTCTTAGGAACTTCTTGTGAAAGAAATACAGGGTTGTCAGAGAAACCTTCTGGAAGAACATCACTTGGATTATCAGGTGTTACTTCTTGCCATGACTCAAATGGTGCAGGGTTGAGAGTGTTGTAGCCCTCTGGCATTTCAATATCTTCGTTCTTAGGCAAGAACGGTGTGTGGTCTTTTGTCTCCATAAAACGAGCAAGTTCTGGCTCTGACATTCCCTCAAGTAGTGGAGGAAGCGGAGTGAGGTCACGATTTTCTTCTACGAAAGGCTCTTCTACTGCAGCAGGTGCAACATCAGGAGTTCCTTCTTCTGTAACACGCTTAAATGATTCTTCAAGTTGTGGAGAAGCCTGTCCGACAGACTCTGCACCCTTACGAGAATCAAGAAGTGCGTTCTCGTTATTGTCTGAACCAAGACCCTTATCGTAGATGCGTGCTAACTCAAGGTCAGCATCTTCTCCAGCCTCTTTGAGAGCGTTGTAGATTGCATCTGCAGGAACTAACTCATCTCCGCGGTTAAAGCGTAATGCTCCATAACCAAAAGCGTTTGCGTTATTGCCTTGAGGAAGAACTGCTTGCTCAAGTGCTGAAATTAAATCACGAACATCTTGACTCTGAGCAAGTTCTGCAGGGTCATCAGTAAAGTCAGTTGACTCTTCATCAATACGACCCTCTGGGTCATACTCACCTTGACGAACTCTGTATCCGCCTTCAGGAACATCAAACTCAAACTTCTTTGGCTCTTTAGCCGCTTCTGGCTTTGGAAGATTTGCCTTTTTATTTTTTTCTTTGTCGTCATACTTATCAAGAGATTCAAGAACATTGTCCCAAGACTTGAAGTCGCCTTGAATAAATTCTTTCTTACCATTTGAGGCATCTCTACTGATAGAGAACTTTCCATCTTTGCTCTTAGAAACTTCCCAAGTGCCGTTAGACCAGACATTGTCTGCAATCTTGTTCCAGCCGTTTGGTGAATCAACAAAAACTAAATCTTCTTCATTAATAATATTCTTATCTGCAAGTGAAACCTTTGCAGGAGTTTTGCTGTAGCCATCACCCTTACCTGGCTTAGCAAGAGTTGCTTTTCTAAAAAGACCTTTTGATGCAGGGATGTTTACAATTCTTCCGTCTGGAAGTTCCATCTGAATGTCATCACCATCAGGACCATCAACAAGTGGACGTCCGAGCAAGTTAAACACTTGACCATTTGCTCTACGAACTAGTGCGCTAAGTCCTCCACCCATAAATGCAAACTGTCCATCGCGGTCACGACGCTGTAAGCGAGCACGAAGTGAACGCTCGGCTGAAGAGTTTCCGCCAGAGAAAGGATTACCAACAGCGATAAGTGCATCTGCTGGGATTGTTCCCTGTGTAAGTCCAGAAAGAACTGAAGAGTAGTAAGTATGTTCTACAGAACCTGGCTCTGCTGAGAATGCAGATGCAAGAACTACCTTTGCACGCTCATCTGTAATGCGTGGGTCATCTGAATACCAACGTGACTTTGCGTGGCGCAAGGCAGATGCAGTCATTGAGTGCTCACGAGTTGAGCGAGGGTGTGAAACTGGAAGAAGGTCTGTGTGAGAAAGAGTGAGTGATTCTGTCTTATCGTTTTGAGCAAGGCTGATGTAGCGGGAGAGTTCACGCATTGCCATGTGCTCACGAAGTGAGAAAGGAAGGCTACGGGTTTTTTCTAGTGAACGAAGAACAACTGTAAACGCTGCCTTCTTTGTAATGCGGCGAGAGATAGATGCGTTGGCGTTTGCATCTTCAACAATAGACAGCGCTGCATCGCGTAAGCGAGAAGCCTGTTCAATAGAGTTAGCGCGACGCCCATGTGAGTCAATGGCGTAACTTAGACGACGGATTCTACTCATTGTCTTCCTCTATCACTGGTAGTAAGTCTGCATCTAAACTTTCATAACCTAGAGACGCTAGAAGCGATGCCCTAAGGAATGGGTCTTCCCCGTTACGAACACCACGCAACCAACTTGCTCTGATTGCAGGTTCTGCTTCGTAACCAAAGCCAGAATATTCTGTCATAGCAAGAATAGCGTCTTCTGCATATTCATAATCTTCTTTGCTTTTGATTTCTACCTTAAGTTCTTGGTCCATAAAGTAGTCTTCAATTTCATCTTCAAGTTCTTTGTATTCAGGCTTTACTGAAACAACTCCTTCTGGAATTACAGCAAAGCGACACTTACCATCTGCTTCAACTTCTAGAGAAATGATTGTGCAAGCGTTAGGTCCTTGGAAGAATACGCAGTTAGAACACTTAACGCCGATATCTTTGACTTCGTTCTCTGCAGCAGATGTGTAACCAGCCCAAACTCCATCGCCATCTTGGTCAAATGGCCCGTGCTTCTGAGTAATTGCAATAAGTGCTTCTGCTAAGTCGCGCTCTTCTGGAACTAAACCAGATGCAGTAATAGATGCTGACTTCTTTGTAGAACGTGGGTGGCTTGCAGGAAGCAAATCATTATCTGACTTGTATGCAGCATTAGATGGCTTGCCAGACTTCAAAAGTTTTAAGTAAGCATTAACGCGAGCCATTGCCCAGCCGTTGCGAGTCATTCCTGGGCGGTGAGATGTAGAAAATGCACCAGCACCACGGCGATAGACAGCCTTAAGCATTCCAAGAGAAGCCTTACGACCATCTGGTGCTTTCTCGTTGTGCTTTGCTACTTTTTCTTTAAGTGATGCCTCTGTTGCTGCAGAGAAATTTACTGTGCGTGCTTTCTTTGTTCCAGATGCAGAACCTTTAGCATTTCTAGAAGAACCAGAGCGTTGGTCTTTCTTAGGCGCTGGTGTCTGGCTGATTGTTTTGCTCAACGCTCTCACCTCCAGGCTGTGTTGCTTGTTGCAAAATCTGTTCTACTTCTGGAGGAAGCGGTCCAACTGATGCTTCTTGCTGTGCTTGCTTTACTGCACCCATAAGTTCTGGCGCAATAGAGTTAAGCATTGCTTCTGTGAGTTCTGGGGTAATTGCTCCGCGCTCTGAGAGCATACGAATTGCTACCTCTGTTGGAGTTGGTGCATCTGCTTCAGAGAAGCCGTGAGCACGACGCCATGTCTGTAGTGAAACTGCACCACGGTCAAAACCTGAATCAGCATCTGCTGCACGGTCATTGCGTGTTGCAACTGCTGATGGGTCATACCAAATAACAATCTTCTCAACATCTGTTGGGCTAAATCCTTGCGCTATTAAGTATGGGCGCAAGTAAACGATTGTTAGGGCATCTGCAATAAGAAGCATCAAAGGCTCAATGTGTGCCTTGTAGAGTGCTTCATCAATTTGAAGAGCGTTGCTGTACTTAACATTAGCAAGACCAGTTACTACATCCTTTGGTACATCAAGGCCCTGAAGGATACGTTCTAGTACGCGGTCTGCACGTTGAGCCAATGCAGGGTCAAACGAACGCTCAAACTTGAATTGCTTAATCTTGTCGCCAAGTTCAGCAGGTCCACGAATGATGAGAGGAACAACAGCAGATGCAGACTCTTCATCACGAATCGGAGTCGTCATTGCATCAATGAGTTGTTCTTCAAACTCATCTTCTGCTTCTTCTGCAGTAAAGCCAGGGTTTAATTCGTTATCAGTATCGTATGGATAGTCTGGGTCTCCTTGTGCAGCAACTGAAAGACCGTCTGGAAGATAAAGAGCGCCAGCGTTTAGGCGAGAGCGTGCTGTTGCACGGAATGTACGGTTAAGAAGAAGTAGTTCTGCGCAAAGGTCTAGAAGACCGCGTAGTGATGAGTCTGCTTCATCAGAGTAGCGTGGGTGTGAACGCCAAACGCGTCCTACGAATGCACCCTTACCAAGTTTCTGAACTCCGATAAGTCCTTGACCTGAGTTTTGTTCACGACGGCTAATAACATTAAAGCCACCACGAGCATCTGCAAGAATTTCATCAACGGAACGAATGTCCCAAGACTCTGGAACTCCGCTTCCACGCAACTCTGGCATCTGAACTAAATAACATTCACCTGCAACTGAAAGATTAAGAGCAGCATCGCGTAGTAGTCCTGCTTGTCCGCCGTATGCAGAATCAAGTCGTGCCAATGCACGCTCTGCTGCTGCAGCAAGACGAGGGTCAATGTGTGAAGAGTCGCGTACTGATGCTGGTGACTCTGAAGGATTATCTACAACGGCTGCATAAATACGAATACGAGAAACAACAGATGCAACAAGGTTGAATGCATACTTAACTTCACCGATTGCGTCGTAATATTCCCAAGCCTCTGCTTGCCATGCTGAAGATGCTGCAGTGCGACGGACTTTGAATTGCTCAAACTCGCCCTTGTCATTAATTTTTACTTGGGCTGCTGCAGCGGTAAGTGTGCGTGGTGCAGAGTAAGCAACTGACTGTGCTTGATTATTATTAAGGAAGATTGATGCTGGTCCAGTTACCTTAGGTTGCGACTGTGTAAATACAACCTGAGTTGAACGAGTGGATTTTCTTTTTGTCTTAGCCTTAGCCTTAGGGACAGGAGTTTTTTCTGGCTCAGTGGGTTCACTGTCGCGTACAAAGATTGACACTAATTACTCCTTGTCTTTTTAACGGAATACGATTTCAATTTCTGTCCTCGTATGCGGCTAAGAGGCCCGTAACCGCAGAGAAAGCAAGAACTAATCCGAGGTATAAGGTTATCTTGAAGATAATAATACCTGAGAGTACGAGTATTGATGCTGACCAAATGCTCATACACCACATACAAGTGAAGAGATATCCAAACTTAGAAGTCTCTGGTGGAAAGCGTTTCCAGAGGCGATTTCGTAGCGGAGAGAAGATTTCGTCCCTAGTCAATAGACGAGAGAGTCTGTAGGTAGCCAATGCTCCTACAAGGAAAATAAAGAACTCATTCATTAGTAGCCATCATAATGTCTCCATAGGGCATCCAAGACCTCAGACGCGAGCCACATCCGCAGTTATTATCTTTCTTAAAGACCAATACCTTGCCTGAGATTGTCTCAACGAAATAAAGGTTGTCTTCTTTTGAGTAAGAAACTATCTCTTCTCTAAAGACAAGTTGTGGACCTTCAGGAGAGTCAACCCCAATAACGATTTTGTCGTTGAAGACAACTACTCTGCATCTATCTAGTCTGCGAGTTCCATCAGGGGCTTGTCCTCTTGGGGTAAAAGTGCTTTTATCTTCTAGGGAGCCTGGAGGTGCAATTGCCACAAGGGCTGGAAAGACATCCGCGGCTACTCTCATTTCACATCCGTATATTCTGTAGGTATATAGAACTCTTCCCAGCCAAGATAAGAACGAGCAAGGCTGAGTGGGACAAGCAGAGGCTTCTCACGGGTTGCTGTGCCCATTGAGAGAGCAGTATCAACTTCGTGGGATTCCCTTGCGACCACACAATACATCCAAGAGGTAATAGTTTGTAGTTTTTCTAGAGGAAACGCGATAGGAAAAGCAGATTTCTCTGAAGTAAGGGTTTCAAGCGGGCGGGCATTAGGTCTTGCCTTGGCACGCTTAGGGTTTATCCAGATAGCAATAACTAACTCTGCCTCAGAGAATGTTCCAGAAGATGTTTTATAAGTCTTAGCCATTTGCCAGACGCCTTGCCATAGCCCTGTAGGTGACTCCAGCAGCCTCAGCGATGTCTGCAGCGGGCACACCGCGGTTGTAGAGGCTTCTAGCAAGGTCTGTGAGTTCGCGGTTGGCTATAGCCAATTCACTATTGGGGTCAGACTTTGCTCTGTAGCGCTTTGCTAAAGAAGATAGGTGAAGCAGATGAGGTTTTACCTCAGGGGGAACGCTAGGTGAGATAGAGCGAAGGCGTGGGGTATTAGGTAGAGGCGCTGTCGTTGTTAAAGACTTTGGAGGAGTCGCTGGGACTGCTCTGCGTTGTTCTTGTGGCGTAGCGTTTTGCACCCAGAAGTGAACTGTTGATTTTGCTCGCTTAGGCTCCAGCGAATTAGCGATGATGCCTAGCGACCAGCCAGCCTCCCAGAGAGCACGGAGACGACTGTGGAGAACATCTACTGGAAGAGATGCCAGAAACCTAACCTCATCGGCGGGTAACTTTATCTTCTTCTTCATTCCACTATTGTACAGTATTTTTTAGAAGCGTACAGAGACAGGGGCAAGATAATTGGACGATGCAAACGAATATATGAAGGTTTCCGTATTTTGGTTTTGGGCTGCGAGACGGCTCCGCTAGGAATGGGGACTTTTCAAAATCGTTTCCGGATAATTTTTTCTTAAAAACATAAACAAAATCTTTTTATAAAAATAATCTTAAAAAGGCAAGACATTTATTTTTATTGTTATTTTTTAATACAAAGACAATAAATAATCTTGCAAAATAAATTATTAGTGCCTGTCAAGGTTGAGTCATAGTGACTCAAGTTTACTTTTTGCTAAAGACTAATAATATATTTTTTTCTGGTCAAAGGGTCAAGTAGTTGTTGATAGTTGCTAGGTCTAAGGCGACCTAGAGGCTAGACACGCCTAGAGTTAGAACTTGACAAATACTTTCTAATATAATAATATTCAGTTAGTGGAAATCACAAAGGGTGATTCAAACTAGAGGGGGGAAAAAATGCAAAATCTTCCAACACTTGCAGAGTATCTAGCAGACGATGAGTATTCAAAGTGGCTAGACCTCGCAGAAACAAAGACAGTCGCAGAACTAGAAGCACACGCAGAAGATGTCGCTAAATGGGAACTATCCGTAAGCGATGAACAACTCTACGATGTTCATTCTTGGGAAGCAGATATACAAGACCTTATAGAAATTAAGAACGGCAAGTAACAAGGGAAGCCCCCCGCAAGGGGGGCTTTCTTATTGCCAAAGATTGACTGGTCATATGATAGTAATAACTTGACAAGCGGTAAGCCTATGATAGTCTTTAGGTGTTAGGAAAAAGTAAAACCTAACAAAGGGGAAAAAAATGGAAATCAAGGTAACCGCAAACTTCTCAAAGGAAGAAAAGGAAATCCTAGTGAAGGTTGAAGATACTTTAGAGAGTGTGGCTCTAGTAGTCATCAAGGCTCTACAGGTAGCAG
>Ga0078894_10003988_pt1 | contig 11234 bp, 17 predicted proteins | sample LauGreSu1BDMLBSD_2_FD_67506 | JGI IMG/M metagenome (GOLD analysis project Ga0078894, IMG submission 67506) | Freshwater lake microbial communities from Lake Michigan, USA - Su13.BD.MLB.SD (version 4) (version 4) | ecosystem: Environmental > Aquatic > Freshwater > Lake | place: Lake Michigan... | reverse complement strand
CAAGAGAACTTCAGAGAGCAACCTGGTGCTCCCAAATCTTGGTACAACCTCAACGAGACTAATAAGGAGGCTTATGAGGCTGGAAAGCTCAAGAGGTTCCTCACTAAAGTCAAGATGATGATGCAAGACACTCTCTTAGCCATCACCAAGAGGTCCGTCAACTAGTTTGTCGAAGAGATCCTCAAGTTCCTTCCTAAATCAGTTAAAATCATCGACTCAAACAATGTTGATAATGAGTTCTTCACTAAAGAGTAAAAAGAAGCTAATGATCAACTGAAAGTTCCTTTCCCACTTTTCTAGATTGAATTAACAACTGACTAGGTTACCAATGAGCCAAGGTATAGCAGTACCCCAGCTGAGATAAGTCAGGTCATCCAGACAATCTTTGATAAGGGTATCAATAACCTGAAGGACATTCCTTCACCAGAACAAAAGTTGCTTCCTCACTTGTTCAAATCGAATGTGAAATCGTACCTGAAAGCAACAGTTCGCCCCCTTTTCAAGCCAGAAGATCCAGATCCCAAGGATAAGAAAGCCCTCCCAGACGAGAATGCTTGGATCTATGACTTGTATCATACCTTGACCTCCAGGTTTGATGAGGCAGTTGACCCCCTTAATCAATACATTAAGACCTATGCCAAATACGACAAGGAGTACAAGATTGACCCAGCAGCTGTCATTAAGAAGCTTGATGATGATGAGAACCCCCCTGAAATCGATTTCCTAAGAAAAGATGTCATTTTCCACTAGAAAGAAGCGGAGAGACTAAAAGGTGAAATTCCCGACGAGATCATCGTCTCAATGTTCAGGGTAAGTTGCAAAGAGATCAGGAACAAACTTGTCGATAAGCATCTTAAAATTGCTAAAGACGAGATCGATCTCATTGCGAAAAGAGCTAAGATGTAAGGCATTGAGCTCCTTGCTTGTTTCGATAAGATAACTGCGAAGATTGAATCACACCCTAAGGACATTGAGGAGCTTACCACCCTCAAGGATTATATGGCAAGTGTTCCTAACGAAATTGATAAACTTCAAAAGGACATTAAGGATACCCTTGGAGTGTACGACATTCTAAATCAATTTAACTATAAGTTCCCTAATGATGCTGACTTTGACAAGAAGTGGGAAGTCTTCGGAGCTCCCAAGGAGACTGCCTCAAAAATTGAAAAGCAGCTCAACATCTTATAGGTTCTTCAAGATAAATACCTCAACCAGATGGTAGGAAACATGGAAGAGTTTGAAAAGACTATCAATGAAATCACTGATCAAGTCACTCAATTTTAAAAGTACCAAGATGTCTCTTAGTATGAGGAGGTCGCTTAAATTGCAAAATCTATCTAGACTAAGATTGTTTAGGCCCAAGATTAGGCTAAGACATTCAATAATAGACAGATGCTGACAGGACAGGACCCAACTGACTATTCTAAGATTACTGAAGAAGCTAAGAAATTCTAGCCTTTTTTTAATCTTTGGACTACTGTTGAGAACTGGAAGACCTCTCACAAATCATGGTTACATGATCTCTTCTAAGATCTGGATGCTGCAAAATTAGAGGAGACAGTCGATGCTGCTAACAAGACAATAGCTTAGGTAATAAGATTCTTCAGAGATAAGGAGATGCCAGGCATCATGAAGATTGCTGACCAGATTAAGACTGATATCGATGATTTCAAGCCATATGTTCCGCTCGCTCTTGCACTCAGAACTGAAGGAATGAAAGAGAGACATTGGAATGTCATCTCTGATAAAGTTGGATTTGAGGTAAAACCATTTGAGGGCTTCACGTTCAACAACTGTATTGAGATGGACCTTCTTAAGCATGTTGAAATTTGCTGCGATATTGGAGAAAAGGCCGGAAAGGAATACAACATTGAAACTAGCATGGAAAAGATGAAGAAAGACTGGGAAGGTGTCGAATTCAAGCTTAAGCCCTTCAAAAATACTGGAACATATTCAGTTGCTGGATTCGATGATGCCATGGCAATGCTCGATGAACATATTGTGCTAACTCAAACAATGCAGTTCTCACCATTTAAGAAGCCCTTCGAAGCTGAAATTGAGGAATGGAATGCCTCTCTTTTAAGAGTTTCAGAATGTATTGATGAGTGGATTAAGTGCCAAGGCGCATGGATGTATCTTTAACCCATTTTTGATTCACCTGACATTATGAAACAACTTCCATCTGAGAACAAGAAGTTCAAAAATGTTGACAAAAACTGGAGAGAAGTTATTAATGGGACAAAGGCAAACCCTAATATTTTAAAGTCATGCACAAGAGAAGGACTGCTTGAGAAATTTTAGGATGCAAATAAAAATTTAGATCTTGTACAAAGAGGTCTGAGAGAATATTTAGAGTCCAAGCGTTCAGTTTTTGCCAGATTCTATTTCCTTTCAAATGATGAGCTCCTTGAAATTCTATCACAAACTAAAGAAGTTGAAAATGTGAGACCTCACTTGAGAAAAGTGTTTGAAAATATGGCTGATCTTGAATTCAAGCCTGATAAAACTATAATTGCAATGTATTCAGGTGAAAGAGAAAAAATTCAATTCGCTGATACTGTTGACCCAAGAGATAAAGGAGTCGAGTACTGGATGGGAGAAATCGAAAGAATGATGTTTAAGAGTGTTAGAGCAGTGCTTCTTTATTCCATTGAAGATTATCTAGTCAAGAACAGAAATGAGTGGATTCTAGTTCACCCAGGTCAGTGTGTGCTCAACGGTTCTCAAGTTCACTGGACTACTGAGGTAGAAGAAGCTATTAAGAAAGAAGGTGTGGAAGGTCTTGAAAAATATTTCAAGAAGCTTGATGACCAGCTTTTGCAAACTGTGCAACTTGTGAGAAGAAAGCTTACAAGCCTCTAAAGCACAACTCTTGGCGCCTTAATTGTTATTGATGTGCACGCTAAGGATGTTATCGATAACCTTAGAGCTTCTAAGATTGATGATATCAATGCCTTTGAGTGGATCTCTCAATTGAGGTACTATTGGGAAAATGACAATTGCAGAGTGAAATGTATTTAGACTGACTTCCCATACGGTTATGAGTATCTTGGTAACACTCTTAGACTTGTGATCACTCCTCTGACTGATAAGTGCTACATGACACTTATGGGAGCTCTTAAGCTTAATCTTGGTGGTGCTCCTGCTGGTCCTGCAGGAACAGGTAAGACAGAGTCTACAAAGGATCTTGCTAAGGCACTAGCTATGCAGTGTGTCGTGTTCAACTGCTCTGACAGTATGGACTACATTATGCTTGGTAAATTTTTCAAGGGTCTCTCTGCTGCAGGTGCTTGGGCCTGTTTTGATGAGTTCAACAGAATCAACATTGAAGTCTTGTCTGTAATCGCACAGCAGCTTCTTATTTTATTTGGTGCTAAAGGCAGATTAGAAACTGAGCTAATGTTCGAAGAGAGTCTTATCAAAATGAAACAGACTTTCTGTGTTTTCATTACAATGAATCCCGGCTATGCAGGAAGATCTGAGCTCCCAGATAATCTCAAGGCCCTATTCAGGCCTGTCGCTATGATGGTGCCGGATTATTCACTAATTGGACAGATTAGACTCTATTCTTTCGGTTACACAAAAGCCATGATCCTTGCCAAAAAGATGGTCACGACTTTCAAACTGGCGTCTGAGCAACTGTCATCACAGGATCATTACGATTATGGAATGAGAGCGGTCACATCTGTTATCAACGCTGCAGGTCTTCTTAAGAGAGCTGACCCAGACATGAACGAGGATCAACTTCTACTAAGAGCATTGAGAGATGTCAACGTACCTAAGTTCTTAAAAGATGATCTTCCTCTTTTTGAAAACATTATATCAGATCTTTTTCCAGGAGTCCAAAAGCCTAACATTGATTATGGCTAACTTCTTGAATAAATAAAGAAATCAGCTCTATCGAAAAATCTTTAGCCAACTCAAGCATTTGTTGATAAGATCATACAGCTTTACGATACAATTCAAGTGCGTCATGGTCTTATGCTTGTTGGTCCTACTGGTGGTGCAAAGACCTCTAACTACAAGACACTCGCACACGCTATGAGTCAGCTGAATGGAGTTGACAAATTTGCTATCGTCCACTATCACATTCTAAATCCCAAATCAATTCTTATGTCTCAGCTATATGGAGATGTTGACAAGCAGACAACTGAGTGGGTCGATGGAGTGCTTGCCAAGATTATGTAGGAATGCGTCAAGGATGAATCTCCGGATAAATAGTGGATTATGTTCGATGGACCTGTCGACGCTATTTGGATTGAAAACATGAACACGGTTCTTGATGACAATAAAAAGCTATGCCTTAACTCCGGCTAGATTATTCCTCTCACCAATAGAATGACTATGATGTTTGAGGTAGAAGATCTTGCTGTTGCCTCGCCAGCTACTGTGTCAAGATGTGGTATGGTTTATTTGGAGCCTGGTGCCCTTGGACTTGATCCACTTATTAAATCTTGGATTAACACTATCCCTCCTGGCTTCAAGGCAAAGAAGACATTTGTCCCTTACTTAGAGAATCAATTTAAGAAGTATCTAGAAGCTGGTATTTACTTTATGAGAAAGAATTGTGTTGAGCCAGTTCAAACTGTAAACAATAATATTGCTTAAAGTCTTATGAGAATTCTTGACTGCTACTTTGCTGACTATTTTGACACAGAGGTCAAAAAGGTCACTCCAGAAGAAATCGAGGAAATGGAAAACATGATGGAAGCTCTCTTCCAATTTGCCTTCATTTGGTCTATTGGGGCTACTACAAATCTCGAAGGAAGAGAAAGATTCAGCAATAAGATGAGAGAACTAATGGGAAAGGATAGTAAATACAAAATTCCAGCTGAAGGACTTGTCTATGACTACTGCTTCAACAAGGAAAAGAAAGAATGGGTCTACTGGATCAATACCGTGCCTTAATACTCTGTTGACAACAGAATGAGCTATGGAGAAATTGTCGTTCCAACTCTTGACTCTATCAGAATGAAGTACTTGAAGAGAATTCTTGTTATGAATAAGAAGCATATTCTCTCTCCAGGACCAACTGGTACTGGCAAAACAGTTAATATAAATTAGCTCCTCTCAGCAGAGTTGACCGAGGATTACCAGACAATTCCTTTGACTTTTTCAGCTCAGACCTCAGCTAATTAAACTCAATTTGCCCTTGATGAGAAATTTGACAAGAGAAGAAAAGGTGTTTTTGGACCACCACCTGGTAAGAGATTTGTTATCTTTGTTGATGATCTCAACATGCCTAAGAAAGAGGAGTATGGTGCATAGCCTCCCATTGAACTTCTAAGACAATGGATGGATCACTAAGGATGGTATGATCTTAAGTCTAAGGAAAAGCCATTCATGAAAATCGAAGATATTATTCTCATTTGTGCTATGGGACCTCCTGGTGGTGGAAGAAGCCCTTTGACTAAGAGACTTGAGAGGCACTTCAATATCATTACTTATACAAACCTCGGAAAGGATAGTATTACTTAGATTTTTTCAAAGATTGTGGTTGCTTTCCTAGCAGGTTTCTCTGAAGCTATTGCTAAGACTCTTGATAACGTGGTGGAAGCAACATAGAGAGTTTATGCTGCAGTAGCGGCTAATCTCAAGCCGACTCCATCAAAGTCTCACTACACCTTCAACTTGAGAGATATGTCGAAGATCTTTTAGGGATTGTGTTCCGCCCAGCAGAAAACAACCACTCAGCCAGTCGAGTTAATAAGGATGTGGATCCACGAGAACAAGAGAGTCTTTGGAGACAGAATGATCTCGCAAGAAGACAGAGACACGCTTGATGGACTCCTCAATGAAGAGGCAGCAAACACGTTCAAGTTGACAAGGGACCAAATCTACGTCACTGAGCGAATTATCTTCGGTGACTATATCAACGGCATCGATGGTGACAATAAACCTTACATCTGGATTCAAGACTTGAAGGACCTTGTCAAGAAGATTGAAGGCTATCTGGAGGACTTTAACTCTGGTCAGAAGAACCCAATGAAGCTGATTTTGTTCTTGGACGCTTGTGACCATGTATCAAGAATCTGCAGAATCTTGAGAGCCCCCCAGGGAAATGCATTCCTGCTGGGAGTAGGTGGCTCTGGTCGTCAGAGTCTCGCAAAGCTTGCTTCCTATATGAGCAACTAGAAGTGTTTCCAAATTGAAGTCGTCAAAGGCTACTCAATGACTAACTGGCGAGATAACTTGAAAACATGCCTCATGCAAGCGGGTGTCGAGGGCAAACCTACAACATTTCTCTTCTGCGACACGCAGATAATAAACGAGCAGATGGTTGAAGATATCAATAACATCCTCAATTCCGGTGATGTAGCTGGACTTTACAAAAACGAAGACTTTGAAGGAATATTCATGGTAGGCAAGAGCGAATGCATCCGAAAGAACATACCCCTTAACAAGATGAATATGTTCTCATGCTATTTAGGCAGAGTGAAGCAAAATATTCATATAGTATTAGCTTTCTCCCCTCTTGGCGATGTGTTTAGAACAAGACTGAGAATGTTCCCGTCCCTGGTGAACTGCTGTACGATTGACTGGTTTACAGAGTGGCCAGAAGAAGCGCTGATGAATGTCGCTAAGGGTATCATTGCAGATGGTGATATGAATTTGGGGACTGATGAAGACCTCTGTGTGGATATGTTCAAGATCATGCACTAGAGTGTCGAGCACAAGTCGAAAAAATTCCTCGATGAACTAAGAAGGAGAAACTACGTCACACCCACATCTTATCTTGAACTACTAAATACTTACAAGAGTGTGCTATCAGAGAGAAAGAAGTTCTTTGGAGATGCCAAAAGGAGACTTGAGAGAGGTCTTGAGGTGCTATACGAGGCTGCCATTGAAGTTGCAAACCTTAGAGAAATGCTTGAGAAGAAAGGACCAGAACTTTAAAAGACACAAATTGAGGTAGCAAACACTAAACTCGTGATAGAAAAGGAATCAGTTGAGGCTAACGAAATCAAGGTTGTTGTCAGCGCAGAAGAAATTGAAGCTGCTGCTCAGGAAGCAGAAGTCAGCAAGATAAAGGGAGATGCAGATGCTGATCTTGCTGTGGCCATTCCTGCTCTTGAAAACGCCGTAAAGAAGGTTAGAGAAATCAATGTGAACGATTTTTATGAACTCAAGGCTGTCAATACACCTGGTCCTTCGATTGTGGCTTGCTTCCAAGTCGTTTGCTTCCTCCTTCTTACAGGTGAAAAGCCTAAGAAGCCTAATGATCCCAAAAAGATTCAGTATGATCCTGAAGGTTGGTTCGAAATGTCAAAGCAGAAGTTGCTAGCTGAGCCTAAGAAGTTCTTGAACGATATGATTAACTACGATAAGGATCATATCCCTGATTCTCTAATAGGCAAGATCAAACCCATGATGGAAAAGGAAGAACTCTCTGAAGCAAAGATCAAGAGTGCATCTGGAGCGCTTGTAGCAGTGAGAGTTTGGATTCTAGCTATGATTACTTATCACGAAGTGCTAAAGATTGTTAACCCCAAAAGAGCTATTGCCGCTGAAATGGGTGCCAAGCTTGCTATTGTGTAGTCTGCACTTGCTGAGAAGCAAGCAAAGGTGAGAGCTATTAATGCTAAATTAGAAAAGTTGCAAAACCAGATGGATGCATTAGTAAAGTAAGAGAAGGAACTCGCAGCTGATATTGAAGATTGCAACAAAAAACTAGTTAGAGCTGAGAAGATGATAGGTGGACTTGAAGGTGAAAAGGTTAGATGGACTGACACCGTCAAGACACTTGGAGAGAAGATTCAACTATTAGTTGGTGATTGCCTCGTTGCTGCTGGCATGGTCTCATATGCCGGGCCATTTACTTCTCAGTATAGAGCAGAACTTGAGGACGAATGGAGAAAGGCTATCAAGAAAATTGGACTTAAGTCAACCAACAACATTTCCATGAGACAAGTCTTGGGAGATGATGTGATGATTAGAATATGGTCAGTGGCTGGTTTGCCCAACGATAATCTCTCTGTCGAAAATGGTATTATCTTGTTCAAGTCAAGAAGGTGGCCACTTATGATTGACCCCCAGACTCAGGCAAACAAGTTCATTAAAAATATGGGAAAAAGTGTTGAGACTGGCCTCGATATCTTTAAGCCGTCTGAGGGCAACCTTCTCAGAAATCTTGAGCTTGCAATCTAATTCGGAAAGTGGGTTCTTCTCGAAAATATTGGTGAGGATCTTGATCCCGCACTGGAGCCAATTTTGTTGCAATAGAAAGTTAAGCAAGGTAGTGGATACGTTATTAAAATGGGAGACAAGACAGTACCATACAACGAGTCGTTCAAGTTCTTCTTGACAACAACACTGCCGAATCCTCACTACTCTCCAGAGACCTCAGTTAAGGTGACAATATTAAATTTCGCAATTACCCCCGCAGGCCTAGAGGAGCAGATGTTAAATCAGTTGGTTCAGCTTGAGATGCCCGATCTCCAGGAGAAGAAGAATCAAATTGTTGAGCAGAATGCTCAGTCTGCAAAACAACTCAGAGATATCGAAGATATGATCCTTGCTGAGTTAGATGGAAACACAGTAGCTCAACTTCTTGAGACTGATAAACTCATTGATATTCTTGCTGAGTCCAAGAAAACATCTGAGTAGATTGGTATCAGAATGAAAGAGTCAGAGATTACTGAGAAGGAAATTGACTCAACGAGAGAGAGTTTCAGACCAGTGGCATACAGAGCCTCTTTGTTGTTCTTCTGCATCTTTGATCTCGCATTGATTGATCCAATGTATCAGTATTCTCTTCAGTGGTTCTAAAATTTGTTTGGAGGCTCGGTGCAAAACTCAAACCCATCAAATGATGTGGTAGAGAGAATTCAGATTCTCAACAATTACTTTACATATTCTCTATATCAAAATGTATGCAGATCTCTCTTTGAAAAGGACAAACTACTATTCTCCTTCCTCCTCACAACTAAGATCTTATTCGGTGACAATTAGATAGATTTGGATGAGTGGAGATACTTCCTTGCAGGTCCCAGTGGAACTATTGAAGTTTTGACGAATCCAACTGACTGGCTCGATGATCTAGAGTGGAATTAGGTCTATAGGCAGCTCTACTGCATGGCAAAACTTCCTGCCTTTGCTGGTATAGATGCTTATTTTATGGAGTTCAGTAAGAAGTTTAAGAAAATTTTTGACTCCCCGGAAGCCCACGAAGAACCACTTCCAGGCGAGTGGAATGAGAAGCTCAACTCATTCCAGAAGATGATTGTTCTCAAGTCGATCCGAGCTGACAAGATCTGCCAAGCTATCCAAAATTATGTTATTGACAAAATTGGAAAGCAGTTTGTCGATCCACCTACTTTCAAGATCTAGCCTTGCTACAAGGACTCTTCTAATATAAGCCCTCTCATTTTCGTTCTCAGTGCAGGAACTGACCCAGTCAAGGACTTTAAGGCGTTTTCTGAAGAAGAAGGCATGTGGGCTAAGACTGAAATGATTTCTCTTGGTCAAGGTTAAGGCAAAAAAGCCGAAAAACTTATAGATGAAGCCAAGGCCAAGGGTGGTTGGGTTCTTCTTTAGAATTGTCACTTGTCCCTTTCTTGGATGCCAAGACTCGAGGCTATTGTCGAAGGTTTCACTAGGACAAATCACCAAGAGTTTAGACTTTGGCTCACCAGTATGCCCAGCGAAGCTTTCCCCGTATCTACATTGTAAAACTCAGTAAAGATGACTCTTGAGCCTCCCTAGGGACTTCGTTCAAATCTACTGCGTACCTATGATGTTTTGGATAACAAATTGTTGAATGATTGCAACAAGCCACGTGAGTATAAGATGTTATTGCTGGGATTCGCATTTTTCCATGCTATCGTGCAAGATAGAAGAAAGTTCGGACCTATTGGATGGAACATTCCATATGCTTTCACTTTTGAGGACTTTGATGTGTGCCAAAAACAGCTGAAATTGTTCTTGGATGATTATGAAATCATTCCATATAAGGTACTTAATTATCTGGGATCTGAGATCAATTACGGAGGGCGTGTTACAGATGACAAGGATGTTAGACTCATCAAGTCCATCCTCAAAAGATATATTCATGAGGGTATCGTCTAAGATAACTGCAAGTTCTCTAAGAGTGGTCTTTACTATTCTGTAGTAGCCAATTCATAGGAAGATTATATGACATACATTAGACAGCTTCCATTAAATCCCAATCCTGAAGTGTTTGGACTACATGATAATGCTGAGATTACAAACAACTAATCAATGACGATAGGGGTTTTAAGCAGTATTATCTCAATCCAGCCGAAGTCTTCATCTGCAGGTGGTAAGACAAGAGATCAAATAATTACTGAGATCTCTCAGGAGCTGGCATCAAAAACTCCTCTACCATTCGATTACGAAATGGTAACAACTAAATTCCCTACAGAGTACACTGAGTCAATGAACACTGTCCTAACTCAAGAAGTCATCAGATACAACAAATTACTCGTTATAATGGCTGAAATGCTCGTTAACGTTTAAAAGGCAGTCAAAGGTGAGGTTGTTATGAGTGAAGATCTCGACAAGATGGCGACATCTCTATTCAATAACTAGGTACCTCAAAAATGGGCTCCCAATGTTGGTTTCCTTTCATTAAAACCCCTTGCTTCCTGGATCTAAGACTTGAATGATAGAATTATCTTCTTGAAGAAGTGGATTGAGGGCGGCACTCCCACTGTATTCTGGTTGAGTGGTCTTTTCTTCCCATAGGCTTTCTTTACAGGTTGTTTACAGAATTATGCAAGAAAGCACGTTATAGCTATCGATGAGCTCGATTTTGATGTGAAGATTTATGATGAAATATCATTTAATGAGGTCACAGAAAAGCCAGAAGATGGCTGCTACACTTACGGTCTCTATCTCGAGGGAGCCAGATGGAACAGCACAACCCATTATCTCGACGAGTCTAAGCCCAAATAGTTATATACAGAGATGCCTATGATCTGGTTCTTGCCCAAGAAGAACAGAAAGAAGCCTAATGAGGGCATTTATAACTGCCCCGTTTATAAGGTGTTGAGCAGAGCCGGTACGTTATCTACTACTGGTCACTCTACCAACTTTGTTATGATGCTTGAACTTCCTTCGAAAGAGGAAGAGGACTATTGGATCAATGCTGGAGTTGCAGCTTTCCTAGCACTCCGTTATTGAACGCTTATATTGTCACCGTAGTAATAACCTCTATTTTTTCGATAAGAAAAGTTCATATTTTATATTATATATTCTTCTCTATTTTATAT
>Ga0078894_10003986_pt1 | contig 11240 bp, 10 predicted proteins | sample LauGreSu1BDMLBSD_2_FD_67506 | JGI IMG/M metagenome (GOLD analysis project Ga0078894, IMG submission 67506) | Freshwater lake microbial communities from Lake Michigan, USA - Su13.BD.MLB.SD (version 4) (version 4) | ecosystem: Environmental > Aquatic > Freshwater > Lake | place: Lake Michigan... | reverse complement strand
TCGAACGGTTTTACTGGCCACGGAATAACAGATATCTTTCTCACCTTTCCACTTCCGAACGGTGCAATCCTATTAAGTTCATCGATATATCTGTCTACTTCTTCGTGTGTCATACGACAAATGTAAGGAAATTATTACAATATCTTTCCGAAGTTTTTAAAGTTAGATATTCGGGATTCGTTCTTTTTATTCACCTTCTTCTTCTTCTTCTTGACCTTCTTCTTAACTGGTTCCTCTCTCTTTTCGTAAGGATTTAACTCACCATCAGGTCCCAAAGTATTTTCGGTCACATCTACTATCTCCTCACCGAACGCACTAGCTATGCCTTCCGCCTTCTCTGTGTCAATAGTACCGACGTATGCCGTCGTCGATCCGGAATAATAATAAGAAGATGGTGCTGACACGTAGTCCCAAATATCCGTATTATCGAAATGCTCGTAATCGAATATTTTCTCTAGTAACCCACTCTCACTATCCTCATGTATAAAGATTAACATATGTACGTCGTCTAACTCACTTACGTAAGCCCTATCGTCTTCGTTTTGATTTTCTACACCGAAGAAGAAAGTCTCGTCCAATTCAACATTCCACTTACTCAACTTCTCGAGTCTGTTTCTAAAGAAGTAAGTACCTACTATCTCTTTCAGGAAAGGAATGACCTCCGGTCTACGATTTATAATATCAAAAATAACACTTTGATTAGGGTCTTCGTGTATATACTTTCGGATTTCCCAGTAGAGTACAAGAGCAGACTTACCAAGTTTGTTCTTCTCCGCAGCAACGACCGAACGGAATAGTTCCTCGTCGAGTTTCTGTTCGGACATAACGCACTGCATATAGGTCGCCCTTATACCAGGGTATTCCCTCACTTTAGATATGTATTTACCTGCAGCCTTTAGTGCCTTTTCATAACCTTCTTTTCCACGAACCGTTTCGAGAATTTTCTCTATGTGTTTTACCTGATCTTCGAATTCTTCTTCCAGACCTTCCTTTCTGATTAACCGCTCTATACCGGCAACTGTTTCTATCTTTCCTGCCAACTGGTTAGGGTCTATCCGGTAGTACGTCTCTTCAGAGTCTGCGTATAAAACAGGATTCAGGGTGAACCTTCCATATTTGGCACCGTTCACCTCGTCTAACCACGCATCTACCGTCGATTTGAACAAAGGAACCTTCTTACCGTACATTTCCGTATCAGAAACTAGCACGAAGTCATCTTTGTCAACCTGCTCATCATCCTCTGTCTCTCTTATGTAGGGTTTTATGTTCAGAACCGAAACAGGGTTCTTTATATTTAAGTCGTCTTTCCTCACCAGGTAAGAAACCAGAGATCCTTCCTTAACATCATAAAGTAAATATTTTGCATTCGCACCAGTTTCTTCTCTTTCTTCTATTTCACTTATTAATTCTTTTATCTTATCGTTTATATCGTCTTCTTTACTTTGTAAATACTTTAGTTTCTCCTCATTTTCCACCTGTGGAACGAATCTGTCATTGTTTGACTTACCCAGTTTTATCTCGTCGATTTCCTGTTCAAGTGTCTGCCAGTCCTGTCTTACTTGTCTGAGTTCCTTTCTGAGTCTATCCAACTCGTCGTGTTTCTTTGTAACCCTCTTCGATGTACCGTGTGCCATAGTCATACAGTTCGTCCAGTCCCTGTCAGTGTCAGCACCTGCGATGTCATAAGGGTGTCTTGATATTATTACCATCAATTGTTCTTTTGAACCTGCTTTTCGGTTCTCATCCTCAACAAATAGTTTCATAAGTCTTTTAGCCTCATTGTCTTTGGTGCCTAATTTGGTTAGTACCTGACCAATCTTTGATGGGTTTTTGGCATCTTTAAACTTACATATACCTTTTGTGTAATCAATCACTTCGTATCCTGCAGTAGTTAAATAATTTGTAACTTCTACTTCTGGCCCAACTTTTACATCTAATGTCTCACCTTTTAGTGGTAGATAAATACGATAATGGTTTTTATCGCCTTCATATTTTTTAAATATGTCTACATACCTTTCTCTATCAAATGCTTGGACGTACCTACGGAATTGTGAAGGTTGTAGTGCCTCCATAAATCTATTGAATGCTTTTATTCGTTTACTCATGACTTATATATTAAACTAAATAACTCTGGAAAACTATAATAATTTGGAAAAAAACTATTTTAAAAAATATGACGATAAAAATCTACCCTGAGGACATTGTCCGTCGTTGCTTGTGGGACAATTATGTTTACTACATACTCGCTGGTTCCGATAAAGAAGCAGAGAAACAGTTGAGTGAGAACCAAGAGATGGAAATTAGTGAGAAGGATGCACTTGTGATTGGATTACTAAAAGTAATAGACACAGATAATCTTATACACAAATTTAATAATCACGTGGTTGAACACCTAACTAACAAATCTATCAAACATAGTGATCTTCTTTTGGCTAGAAAAAAGACATTTGACACAGCTGTTGAAAAGTTTGTTGATAAATTTCCAGACTATTGGATGCCTAAGTCTACATACGTTAATGCATTGGCTGATCTTGTTGAATATATCGACAATATCAAAAAGGACCTCGAAAATTTAGAAATACACAAAGTAGTAGATAAAAATGTAACATATGAGTTCTATAACTCTGCAAACATAAGAAAACTATTGAAATTCAATTATTAATAATATGGAAGAAAAGAAAACAAACCCGGAAGATTTGGAAGTTGGTTTAGATTTAACTGAAAATTTAAACGACAATAGTGATTCAGTACATTTGAAATTAGAAGAAACTGAGAAACAATTATCAGAGATGGATGGTAAATATAAATTACTTTATGCCGACTTTGAAAACTATAAAAAAAGAGTTATCAAAGAGAAAGAAGACATCAAAAGTAACACAAAAGTTTCAATGCTTTCCGCAGTACTTGATATGGATAATGATATTATGTTGGCTATCAAGAATATAAAAGATCCTTCTGCTAAAGAAGGTGTTAGTCTAATTGCTGGAAAATTAGACACCTTTTTGAAAGGTCAGGGTATTGAGACCATACAGACTGAAACTTACGATGAGGATTTACATGAAGTTGTTACCGTAATTGGAGAAGGTAAAAATGTTATTGATGTTATATCAAAAGGATACACACTCTCTGGTAAACCATTCAGATATCCAAAAATAGTACTTGGGTAATGAAAACGAGAACCTATAACACTAGGTTCACTGATGGACTGAACCACGCATATTTTGTACATGGTCTAATAACATCTTACACTGATAAAGTAATAGATGAAAATATGCGTGAACAACTTTGTAATGACCTCGAATATCTAATTGATGAAAGACGAGATTTATTTCAAGAAGGTCCATTATCTGGTTATATGCATGAGATTGATGAAGACTCTACGGAAGAGTTTATAGTCAGATGTGTTTATGAAGCATGGGATAGTATGGTTCAAAATCCACCAGGTTTATTTCGTATAAACCCAGTAGATGCAAGAAGAGAAATGTTGTCACTTATGTGGAATGTCGACCACTTTTTAGATACTATCTCTGAATGGGCAGCTGATGTAGATGGTTTATTGGATCGTTTTGATCACTTAGATAAAACATCCGAAACAATGCGATTATTGACACAGAATTATGTCAATATGATGATTAAAAAATGTCAAGGACATACTAAACAAGAACTGGAAATTATACTAAGAGACCTTAGGATAGAAAATACATTGAGATGAAGTGGAAAATTGAAGTGACAAATAGTAGTCTGGATACACCGAAGTATAGACAGAACGTTGAATCCTATTTGGGTCCAATTATGAATTGGTTATGCGATAGAATTGCAGAGAATGACTTAACCGACTTTGAGAGTGTAGACAATTTATTCAAACAAATAATTGAGGAACTTCCAGTGATGCGGTTAATGAGGAGATCCGACTTCAATCAATACTACGATGGTCCAGACTTCTACATACAGTATAATAAACACACAAATATCTATTTTGAAGATAATTCGGAATGTATGAGAAGGGAAATAATAATAAACAAACTATTGAAATGAGAAATATGAAAAGATACGAAGATTTCAAAAATCCAGATAACGATACTCCTTACCTGACAAAGGAAGAATTGGCAAACGTTAAGTGGACGAAATACGTGATTGTGGTTCCTACCGAGGAAGACCGTGAAGAGTTGATGGATGCATTTGAACACATTCATTATTCTGACATTGACACTGATAATGTTGTTGTGAACCAGTTAGCACACGAATATCTTGATGAAGATAGAGAACCAGGAAGTTACAATAACATTGTTGTTGACCCGGAAGCATACGAAAAATTGAGAATAAAGAGATGATACACACGTCAAGCCACAACTCGAAGCCGTATAAGACGTTCGTGGTTCCGGTCGGCAACATGCACGCCAAGAGGAAGAAGTGGTGGCAGTTCTGGAGGAAGAAGGGAGACTCCGCGGAGGAGTTTGTAAAACAGTACTCGGCCTTCAACATTAACCGATACCACCGTAAATCAAAGGCGAGCGAGCTCTGGGGCATACACAGACCTGACTGGGAGAAAGAACCCTGGTTTCCAAATAAATAGAAAAAAATTCACATAAAGAAATGAGTAAGGATTATTACAGCACTCTAGGAGTAAATAAAGGTGCAACCGAAGAAGAAATAAAGAAAGCATATAGAAAACTTTCTAAGAAATATCATCCGGATGTAAATAAAGATGCCGGTGCAGAAGATAAATTCAAAGAAGTTTCTGAGGCATATGAAACACTATCTGATTCTAATAAGCGTTCAAATTATGACCGTTTTGGAACAGCAGATCCACGTGGAGGTGGCAATCCTTTTGGTGGTGGACATGGCTTTTCTATGGACGATATCTTTTCGCAATTTGGTGATATGTTTGGCGGTGGTGCATTCGGAGGTAGAGGCCAAAGAAGACAACAAGGTGGAGACTTAAGAGTTAAAGTAACACTTAACATTGATGAAATACTTAATGGATGTACCAAAACAATAAAATATCGTAAGAATACATCTTGTGATTCTTGTAATGGTCAAGGTGGTCACGATGTAAGAACATGTCTAAGTTGTAATGGTGCAGGTCAGAGAGTTGTTTTACAGAACACACCATTCGGACAAGTGAGAACACAAACGACTTGTCCTGATTGTAGTGGCTCTGGACAACAAGTTAGTAGAAAATGTGGCGATTGTCACGGTGTAGGTACAAAATCAGCGGAACAAACCGTTAGAGTTGATATACCAGCAGGTGCTGCCAATGGGATGCAAATGGCTATGCAGGGATATGGGCATGATATAATGAATGGTGTGCCTGGTGATTTGTATATTGTAATTGAAGAACAACAAGATAATAGTTATAGACGTGATGGTAACAACATTATAGTTGATAAAGAGATATCTGTTATTGATGCAATATGTGGTACTAATATAAATGTTGCAACACCAAGAGGTGAAGTTAATATAATGATTTCCGCAGGAACCGATCATGGTCATATGATTCGTATGGGTGGTAAGGGAATACCAGATTTAAATCGTGGTGGTATTGGAGACCTTTATATAAAGATATCTGTTAAAATACCAAAGAATGTGGATCTCGGTGAAAGACATGCAATTGAGAAACTCAGAGAGATGAATTGTTTCAAATAAAAAAAGGCTACGTTTGACGTAGCCTTTTCTTTTTATCAATATTGTAATTTGTGTTTTTCTTTTCTAGTATAAGTCTTCGCGGATTTGTGTACACGGTGGTGACATTGGCGAAGTCCTGATGCAATTTCTAAATCTCTAGACACTGAACGTTCTATTCTAAGAACTTCTTCTTGTCCTATACTCATTATGTGTCTTTCTTTTTTCATACTGCTAATATAAGGAAAAAATCTAAACATCGTACCTAACCCTATCGTATTCGAAATTATATTTTACCTCAGTTACGGAAAGATTCGTATTATAAATCCTAACCGCACCTATATAACCGTCAAATATTGAAAATACTCCACCAAATCCAGCACCAATTAACATCTTTGTCCCCGCTAAAGTTGTATTTACCGTTGTGGCTGTACCATTTATTGTTTGGTCTACATTCGGTGGTGCTATTGTACATAATACATTATTAGCGTAGACTTGTAAAATATCTATACCATTCATTATTACTACAATATGATTCCATTTATTTCTAAATACTACTCTATCACCTGTTAAATATGTTTTTCTATGTTGATAACCATTTCCAGCACCATTACCAATCTCAATTATCAAACCATACATATCCGAATCATCGTTAGAAGTAAGTGAAATATTATAACCTGCGTAAGCAGATGATATATTTTCCCACCCATTAGTTGATAATATTGGTCTTTTACCAGTACCCACATCACTAACATGTGTTGGATAAACCCATGCTTCCATGGTTATATTACTTGACGGTGCTGGTGAAACATAATTTGAAAATACCAAATAGGAGTTTGTTAATACAGATGTTGAATATGTTCCATTAAATGAGAATGCATTATAATCCGAAGACCAAGTAACACCAGTTTTAAGCGTTCCTGTATATCCACCAACCTTACTTTGTGCAGTTGTTGTGTATGGTCCGAGTCTTCCGGAATAACAAAAAACATTATCACTTCGAAAATCAAAAATAAGGTTAGAACTTTTTACACCAGTGTATTTAGACCAGGTTTTTTCATCCCATGCCTCTGTATACCAATCACCTGTTGGTTCATCATATGGATTTGCAGAATTCCATGTTTTATAATTCGCAAGGATTGAAACCTTTCTGAATGCTCTTACCTTCTTTAATAGAGATTTTGAACCTAAACCTAATAAACTCGACATAGATCCACCTGATACACGTGTATAATAAGAATCGGAATAATTTTCTGTATTAGTAGATGTCCAATAATCACCAGTGACTGAGTCAGTGCCAGATATATAGCCAACCGATGCTAATGCATCAAATGCATTAACGAGTTCCATACTCGATGGTAGATACCAATCACCCCATCCATCTGAATTATACATATCACTAAGTAAAGCCGCAGAAGAGTTTGTGTAACCTTGTGCCAATATTGTATTACTATTTATTGATCCATCGAAGTTGTTTGTTGATAATAAATTATTTTTAACAGACCATGGAATACTCATACCAGTTGCACCAATTACAATATTTTTAGAATTTTCATAAGTAACAGTTGATGTAAGTGTTTCGTTAAGTAAAATAGTGGTTCTTGTTCCACTGAACTTTAATGACCAGTTAACCAAAGTACCAATAGTAGAAACATCACTATCAACAACAACCAAATACCAATTTCCGTTTATAGTTTTTCCACCCATTAAACCTGAAAGTGTAGTTACGTTAGAAACGTAAAAACCTGTTGTGATACCGGATGCAGCATTCATTTTGAATGTTCCTGTATATGGTGCAGTTCCGGTAGTTATACTAGGTAATGTAAGGTTAGATGAAAATACCGTATTTGTTAAATTATCATTTGATGTATTTTGTCGGTTGAAAAGATTCATAACATTTCCGTTTGGTGCAACCAAATTTATTATCAAATCTCCAATATATACGTGATTTATATTAACCACAACCTCAACAAGAGTCGGAACAAACTGAAGATCAACGAATAATGCAGGACTCACTAATGGTGTTCCGGGAGTATTGTAATTTGGTCCATCCGGAATAGTTAGGTTGAGAGTTCCACTTGAAACCGTATAAATATCTGTTGCAGGTGTAATACTGGTTATCGCTAAACTTTTAGTAGTACCAGCAACCAGGAATTTAGTTATCTGTCCTACTGATAACCAACTTGTAATATCGTGAGAAACCATAAGTCTTGTCGCAGTACTACCACCATATTTCAATTCTGTAACAATCTGATTTACATCATCCTTTGACATAATTGTGTAGTTGAAAACGTTTGTTGGATAATTGTATGCGGAAACTATTATACCACCACCATAATACTCACCTACAAACCTTTGATTATCAGGTCTATAAAAAAGATAATTCTTATCAACCCATGATGTAGTTCCATTAATAGTGGAAGTCAATACCCGTTGGTTTTTCTTACCAGGAATATTTAACTTTACATTTTGATCAATTGAAAACGTTCCCGGATTAGTTGTCATATCTATAAAGTGTGTAGATGGTATACCAATTTCGTACTTACGACGATATTTGTTGAATCCATCAGTTATCTCTGTTTGTGTAAGTGAACGTTTGTATACTTTGAAAACCGATATATCATAATATGCTAAGTATGAGTTGTTTATACGGAATCCACCAATTCTTCCGGCACCACCATTGAAGTTTCTCCACGTCGAACTTTCTGTATATGAAGTCTGATTAGCCATACTCTGTAAGACTCCATTTATGTACATTTTATTATTACTGACACTAACATCACTTCTCATTTCGAAAACGTAGTGATTCCAGTTTCCTATAAGACCAAGATTATCTATTTGTGTGGAATTTATACCATAAGTATCTCCTTGACCTGTATTGAATCCTAAATTATTAATACCGTCAATTCTAACATCATATGAATACCATCCGAAAAGCATATAATTATTATATCCTGGTGTAAGTCTTGCCCACATTTCCACAGTAACCACATTTGTGTCACCAATTGGTGATGTGAAATCGATATAAGAATTACCATTGAATTTAAGGTAACCACCTTCTTGTGATGAGTACGTAGGTCCTGTTGAGTTAATTGATGCGAATGTGAAAGAGTATGATGATGTCAAACCTGAATTAACTAAATCTACCCATCTACCAGATAAAGTACTATCCGAATATGACCTTTTATTAGTTGCATCAAAATATGTTACAAGACCATTACCAATTGTCTTTCTCTCTAACCTAACCGGTCTCATCCTTGCAGTACTTGCTTTTGATGCTGTTGCAAAATTTCCTATACCAGTAAGATCCAACATCCAAGCTTGTGTTGCATTGACTTCTGTTGATGTCCAGTACTTTGCAGAAACTCCGTCTCTTACACCGAATTTGAAGTTATGTTCACCTCTAACTTTATTAATTACCGCAGCACTATCCCATATTGTTCTCATTTCGTAAAGAGATGGTAAGTACCAATCGTTGTATCCGTTTAGACTACCATAACCATCGAAGTTTATCGCCATAGAGGATTGTTGAAAAGTAATAGTAGCGATACCAGAACGTGCAGTAGATGTGTTAAATCCACCATTGTATAAACTACTCGCACCTTTAAGAGATCCTGCTTGTGTTGACCACTGAACCTCAAATGGGGGTACGTAACCAAAACTTCCGGATAGTGATACATTACTTGCGGACACGTCTTGTAATGCCGCAATTAAAACATTTTCATTTGATCCTTCTTGCCAAATATTAACAACAATACCACCACCATATAATTCACCTATGTAACGGTCCTGACTAACTAGTCCTTTTACACCGACCCAGTCGACAAGACCATCAGAATCGGATACGAGTACTTTACCAGAACTTTGGTTACCAGTTTTTATTACTAATTTAGTTCCGGAATCTATGGTAGTTACTATGTCAGATATCTTTATTGCCATTAGTCTATTATTTTTACTTTAGGTTATTATTTTACCTATTTTCGTTACTACATTGAATTGTACTTTGGCAATTGCCTCTCTGTCTGCTGTACCACCTGGTGTTACAGTACCGGTGTTGTTACTTGTTTGTGTAATCTTTTTCGCAATAGAGTCCAATGTTAGTGTGGATGTTGAATTCTGAATCGTCCAACTAAACCCCGTTTGAACCGGCGCTCCACCTTTGTACATCGTTACTGATAAATTAACAGGAAGTGTACCTGTAACCTCTGTCCATGCACCCCTACAGTCAATTGTTATAGTACTTTGTCCAGGAAAGTGGAATTTGAAAGCACCTACGTTGACCAAAATCGACTCGTAGGATCCCGAATAATCCATAGTGTTACCCGGATATGCAGCACCATTAGTAGGTCCAGTGTTGTCACCACCGAACCTGAGTATAGAATACGTTCCTGCAACATTATTTCCATATCCGGCAGGGTTGTAGTATCCTGCTGGTGGATTGGTAGAACTCGTCACACCAGGCGTATAACAATTTATTACAGAGGTTTGATTGTTTACCCACGGTCTCTTCGCAGCCCAACCTAACCAATTGGATGCAAAACTTCCTCCGTTTACATTCGGAGAGTAAGGTAAATTTTCATTCCAATTTGTTATTGATGGTACCGTACTCGAGCTTGGTCCAATCATTCTCGTGAAAGTATCAAGATCTTTACCATCGTAGAATCTATAAGTTATAATCATCCATTCTGCATCGAAGTTGAAAGAAACCTGATTATCACTTGCTACCCTAAAAGGTCTTACATTTTTATATTGACTTACACTCATAACAAACGAATCTGGTAATTTAAGACCCTTTACCAAACTACCATTTCCTGATAGATAATATGCTTCTGTCGCTGATGCTTCTGTCGAAGTCCAATAACCAAAATTTGTATACGAACTATTCACCCCAAAAAGATTTATATAAGTGTTCGTAGTTGTAGAAGTCGTTGTTAATGGTATAGAATTATATTGACTATACTCATATAAAACTTTATTAACCAATGATGCATTATTCCATAAAGTAAGAATCTCATGTGCTGCAGGAAGATACCAATCATTGTAAATACCAGTTCCCAAATCCGGGTTTACATAATTTAGTGCATATTGTGCCGCACCTGAATAACCACTAACGTTATTAGTTTCCTCATTTATGAAAGGATTTATAGTTGTTGAAAATCCTGGTTGTGTCGTTATTATGTTACTATTACTTGCACCCGAAACTGACCAACTAGCACCACTGGTCTGATTATTTACGTTAGACCATGGCATTGTAAATCCTAAAAATGTATAATTTATGTATATTGGTTGATTCCATGGATCATAACTACCTTCGCTCCACCTATTTGTACCCGCAAAAGAACAATCTTGTGGTGCTACAACAAGACACTTCTCTACATTATTCTCTTTCCAAACCGAAACAACTACTCCACCACCAAACCATTCACCTATATAATGGTCAAACTCCTTCGTAGAGACATAATTTGTTTTAGAATCCCACTTTACAACACCATTATCATCAGATACAAGTATATAATCAGTTGATTGTTTCCCATCCTGTATAACCAGGTTTGTGTTGAATATAATTTTTTTTTGGTCTATATAATGTGACATGGTTTATATATTCAATATTCATATAC
>Ga0078894_10003985_pt1 | contig 11241 bp, 26 predicted proteins | sample LauGreSu1BDMLBSD_2_FD_67506 | JGI IMG/M metagenome (GOLD analysis project Ga0078894, IMG submission 67506) | Freshwater lake microbial communities from Lake Michigan, USA - Su13.BD.MLB.SD (version 4) (version 4) | ecosystem: Environmental > Aquatic > Freshwater > Lake | place: Lake Michigan... | reverse complement strand
CGTTAGTGCATTGAAAGCACCCCACGCATTACCAGCAATCATACCATTAAACTCACCTGTGTAGATGTCATTGATAACATCAACCTTGTTTTCCCATTTCTTGAAAGCACCCTTAGAATCTTTTTCTGGCTTAGGGTATGCAGCAAGAATGATGTCGTTAAACTGCTTAGCATTAACTTCTGTTTCAATCATTGCTTTTGCCATAAGGTCAAAAGAATCCATGTACTTATGTGCAAGACCAAGAGTCTCACGAGCAACCTGTACCTTGCCAGCAGCGGTCTGTGTGTGACGAATCTTGAAAGATTGCTTAACGCCACCCTTGCGCTTAGTTGTATTCAATGCAAGGTTAAGAGTGTTAGCGCACACAACACGAACAGGTGTTATGCTTGCTTGAATAGCGATTGAGCCATCATGTGATGTGTTGATTAACAAATAAGTCTTTACCTTATCTGCAACACCGCTAGGGTCTAGGACAGTTTCACGCTCTAGTGCTAATGCACCAAATACAACACGTCCACCCTTGATTGAGCCAGCGGTCTCCCAACGTCCGCCACCATCTAGAATGTTATCACCAAATGAAAACAAATCTTCATTTTGCATAACATGGTAACGCTCACCTACGACACCAAGAATGTCTGTCTGTGAATTGTCTGTTGGGTTAGTACGCAAAACGTATTGATAGTTTTTGTCGCTTGTTAAATGTGAGGGGGTTTCCAAATCTTCCAGACGAACATTCCAACCATTTAGGTTAGCAGCAGCAAGCATTTCGCTTGTTGTTTTTTCTTCTGTAAATACGGTACCCAATCCATGCCAAGCGGGTTCACGAAATGATGCGAATGAAGCCTTACCATTTTGTGTTTCGATTTCATGTGCCATGAGTTTTCTCCTTTTTGTTGTTGAGATTTAAGTATAACAGGACGGGCTGACAAATGCAAATCAGGATAGTTAGATGAGGACAATTCGGACATTTCTTAATCGCATCGTAAACCATGTTGTGATCTTGGTCACACGCCCCGAGCAAATTTTTAAGGGAATTGCAAGGAGCAGTTTTAAAACGTGCTCAGGTTTATTAGTAGACCCCCTACTAAATATCGATGCGGTCCACGTTGGATGATAGGTAAGTTACACCCTGTGGTTCAGACACTGAATCAAAATCAATGTCATGAATTAAATTCATTGCTGATTCTTCATCACGTGCATTGACTGTAATTGAATATTGAACTGTAACTTCTAGTTCAAATTCTTTTGTTAACTCAAAGCCACAAATGCTTGCAATTGATTCTGCTTGTGATTCTGATAGGCCACCAAGTTCTAACTCTTCAAGAACATATTCTTGCATTTCATTGATGATACGGTTACGTTCTGCAGACTCTGTATATGAGCGCTGGGTTACCGTTTGAATGTGTGATTCAAGATTAGCGATGCGTTCCTTGTTCGACACTAGTTGTGATTCAAGGAATTCTCGTGTCATGAAGTGATTGTCTACTTTTGTTACCTGGTCCATGGGGGCCTCTTTCTGTTTGTTTGTTTACATTAATTGTACTGGGTACCGCTGACAAATTGTGCCATACCCCTAGGGGATCCTTGCTAACCATAGCGTGAAACGCAAGGGGTAAGGCGGAGCAGTTTAGCGACATACTCAGGTCGTTTATTATCTAATTAGAGATAACGAGCAATAGCATTGTATGTAGAAGTATTAACTACTTCCTCATCTGTCATCTTAAGAATACGAATTGCGTTCTCAATTTCCTGCTTCTGCTCTAGGTAGTTATGACGACCAATTTGCTCAAAGTCACGCTCAGGCTCTTTTGGTAGGTCTGACTCTGATGTTGTTAAATCAAAGTCAATGTTGAGTGTGTTGTTCCAAGAACGATAGTTTGTTCTAACATTTTCTGCTTTCTTGATGTTAGTAATAGCATAAGCAAAGATTTCCTTGCGCCACTTTTCCATAGCCTTGTTATACTTTGCTTCGTTTGCTTCTTGTGAGGTGTAAGACTTTTCTAGTTCTGCTAGACGAGTCTCTAGTGCCTTGATTACCTTTGGTGTTGCGATTTTAACTGAGATTGATTTGCCGTTTCTTGCCATGTGGGTCTTTTCCTTTTCTATTAGTTGAGGGGGTTGTTGAGCAGTTTTACATCTTGCTCAGGATTGCTTCTCAGGGCGAGAGAATTACTTAGCCGTCCAAGTTGTGTAACGAGCCTTACCATCTACATCTAACTTCACACGCACATTTCCGTTAGCCTGTGGGTTGATTTCTGTGATGATACCTGTGACCTTTGACTTCTGTGTTGTGAAAGTGTCGCCGACCTTGTATGTTGCTGTTGCTACTGCCATTTGTTTATTTCCTTTTCTGTTAGGGGTTGTTGTTATGTATTAAGTGTAACATTTTTGAGATTTAATGTCAAATACATTTCTGACATTTCTCACATTTTGAGATTACTTAGAGGTCTTAACCATAGCAAGACGGCGTGAGCCATTTGCCAAAACTAGACTAACTCTGGTAACCTTATTAGACATTGGTGTAAAACCTGCGATACGACCTGTAACGCCTGTCTTGCTTGTTGTGAATAGGTCTCCGATTTGGTATGTGTATCCGTTTAGTGACATTGGGTTGTGCCTTTCGTTGTGGGGGTTAATTGCTTATAGTATAATTTTAGCAGAAAAATGTCAGAAATACCAATTTTGGGGAGGTTTTGGGGTGTGTGCTTAATCACATCTTAAATGCGTGTCGTAACTTGACAAATCAAAGTTTGGCCCCCGAGCCCACCTTTCGCAGGGGATTTATTGATAAAAGAAAACTAGTAGTAAGAACCACGCAAGGAATATGATTTGTGTTTTACTCACGCTATCTCATTTCTTAGTTGCAGAAAAAATTATGTCGCTCTTAGAGTATACACAAAGTGAGCACGAAACGCAAGCAGAGCCAGCATTGCTAATAAGTGGAATCTGTTTATTATTCTCAGGACACTTAGCAGCAGGGCGACCAATCATTTCTTTTACATCTGCTTGACCAATAGCAAAATTCTTAGCAAGGTATGCCATACGAACACCGCTATTAATTTTTAGATCTACCGCAGTTTTAACATTCTCACTATCAGCAGAGAAGTACAAACTTAGATTATCAATACCCTTAAGAATAAGTGCTGCATTCTTCACACGAGTGTATACCCAGAATTGAATATCAGGCTGCTCTTCAATAACCATTTTCCATGCACGTGTGTAGTCATCGTTAAAGAAGTCGCCGTCCCAGTGAATACGAAATAGCATTGGAGCGTCTTTTTTTACACATTCTGTTTTAAATTCTGCAATCATTTCTGAAAGTAAAGTGTACATGCCCTGCAGATCTTCATCCTTAAGCATGTCCCAGTTATGAAGAAGGGAAGCCTTCACACCTTTGAATAGTTTTTCCAATTTGCCTGCATAGCAAACACTCTCGCAGACACTCGTTGCGCCAGGACATGAATAAGCCTTTCCTGCAGGTAATCCAAATGTATTGGCAATTGCTGCCTGCTTTCCATTTTTTGTGACAAGGTTAGCCACCTTTCTATCATTTGAGCGCTTTAGTTTAGTCATGAGGGCCTCTTTCTTTCTTTAATTCTAACATCAAGGACTGACATTTTTTACGGTCATATTTTTTCTTATTGGGTACGGCAGAGGCTGCATTGCTACGGCGTAATTCCATAAGTCTGCGTAATTCCTCTTTACTTTTCTTCATGAATTAATCTTAGCAGACAGGGGCAAAAATGTCAACGTACGTAATTGGGATATTCTAGACAATTCGGACATTTTGCCCTCGGGCCCCATTTTATGCAGGGGATTGATTAATTATTCATCTTCATCAATAAACACATACAACGGAATTAAATCATTGTATGCAAATTGTGTAACTTCTTTTTCACCAAACTCGTTTTGTGTTTGTATGTCATAGTTATCTCCTGTTGAGTCACTCTCAATAAAAATAACTTCAACAATGTCATCACCAATCTTGATTAAATCACCAAGCATAACTTGATCTGCTTTTAGATTATCAGCGTGTACCAATTCCATGCTTACCATTGTATCAGACATTATTCCAACCCCAATCCTAATTCATAGCCTTCATCTTCAACAAAGTCATACTCATCATCTTGTGGCAACCAAGCGTTCAAGTGGTGTTGTTCAATAATTGCATACGCTGGTGCATGACTCATGCCCTTATAGAATACGCCTTCTGGCATAGCAATAAATCTATCAAAGTCCTCATCATAGTATGCATCAATAGCATCAATGCAAGGTTGCACCATGCTTAGTGGTACTGGTGGATAGTGATTACCTTGCAAGTGATAACCAATAGCCTGTTCAAGTGTTATGTCAATGTTTTCTGCTAGGTCTGTTGCGAAATTGCTTCCCATTATCGTGTTGTTACCTTTCCCATGCGGTCAATAATTTTTGTGTGCATTTTGCCTGAAGGCTCTGATAGATTAATTGTTGAGTATTCATTAGCAAATCCTACATCAACAAACTTTTGATAAACTTCAACGGCAGATAAAGCGTCACTATAACGACCAACCCATGCAGGAGCAGGGGCTGAGTCATAGGTAACTGTTACTGAGTATAAGTATTCCATTATGCGTTCTCCAATGTGTATTCGTTCATTTCGTTACTAGCGTACCACGCCATGTATTCATTTTCAAGCGACATACCCAAAGCACACTCACAAAATTCTGAGTCGTATTCGCCATTAGTGCTACCCCAAAAGAGTACGCCCTCATCATAGCAATCCATGCAATTCCATGTGTTCATTATTATTCTCCAATCTTTACTGTAACAGTAGCATAGCGGTCTGACAAATGTAGAGGTGACTTAACCTGAACGACATACGCTTCAAGCCCTTCACCATACCAAATACCTTCACGCTTTTCTGCGTGAGTAATTACACCCTCAAAGTTACGAGAGATAGAGCGATAGTTTTTTCCTACGAGTAGGTTTTCGACTGAGTAAGTTCTTGCTGACATGAGCAACCTTCTTTCTTTATTTAACTTATTACTCTGTAATCCTATCATGGGGGACTGACATTTTTCAATTTATAAACCAAAAATCTCAGATAGTGGGACGCTCAGAGGGGGTGATTAATGTCACACTTAAAGCCTGTGGATAAACCTGTGGATAACCCCTCGGGCCCCATTATTTGAAAAGATCAAGCAGTTTTAAATCATGCTTAGGATTTTATTTTATACTAGTTCAGGTTCTTTTACGCAAGCATCCCAAAATTTATTTTCATCAAAATTTGGATTGTCTGCTAAAAACAATTCACTAAATTCAAAAACTAAATCTTGAAAAACGTGAGAGTCGATTGAATTTGAAAATTGGTTTAAGATGTCTGAAACATCAATAAAAGTTTTGCGAGTGTATTTCATTACTTTACCACCTTTAGAATTGCATAGGACCCGTTTTCATTTATTTTGTTAATTTCTGGAAGTAGTGCAGGAACAAGAAGGTCCTTTAGCATTGACTCAAGCATTGTTACTAATTGTGAGTGAGGTAGTGCAAGGGCCCGTTGTGCAACAGGATGAGTTTCATCAAATTCAGTAACGAATTTTAGATTGTGTTCGATTGAGATTGTCATTATAGTGAAGCCTTTCCACGAAGTGTGCCAGTAATTCCAAGAGTATCGCAAGCGATTTTTACAGATACGCCAACAGGTAAAGTGTTAGGGTATTCATTTACGAATTGAGCAACAGCACCCTTGCTAGGGAGTGAGATTGTTTTTGTAGAACCTGAAAAGGTTTCTAGTTTTACAGTGTAAGCCATTTATTGACTACCTTTCATTTAAGTTGATAAGACTATCCTATCATGGGGGTCTGACAAATTTTGACATTTATTCGCTAGGCTCATTGTGATACTCGTCACACTTATTTGCTAGGCTCATGCCTCGATTTGTCATTATTTAATTGTATAAGAGAATACTATCAGAGAAATGTCAAAAAGTCAAGTTTTCTTACGGCGTGTCGTATGTGATACGTAACACATTTATCCTGATAGTTTCCTGAGAGCGCCCGAGCAAAAAATCGCAGGTATTTATTCTGCGATCTTTTTTATTAACTATGAATTGCAATAACAAAAGCAAAACAAGTAATTGCGATTAAAATAACTAACATTAGTTTTCCTCCAACAATTCTAAAATCATTTGCAAATCTTTTTCATTTAGCAAAACTTGAGAAGCACCCCAAAGGTATGCAAGATAATTGTCGCCATGTTTTTCTTTTGCAAGAGTAACAATGTCTTTTGTTAAAATGTCGTTCATTAGTTTTCTACTTTCTTTAATTCGTGATTATTATTTAGAGGGCGATTATTATTAGAGAACATAGCCTCTATACTAGCCTTATTTTTTTCTAGTTGAGCAAGTCTTTTTTCTTGTTGCTCTCTTAGTATTCTGTTATAAGTATCCATTACGATTACTCCCAACTTCTAGTTGTAGCGAACACCTGACGATTGCTAGGTGTGTAGTTTTCTAATTCTGTTAGAGAAACTTCTAAGATAGTACCTCTCTGAGATACTAGGTCTAAGTACTCATTAGCGTATTCCTCGCTAGGTACTGTTATAGATACATTACCAAACTCTTTTGATAGAGGGTAGTTAGGGTTAGAGTTATACTCTACTTGATACTTTAGTGAGAACATTTTGTTCTCCTTTCTTTTTTGTTACTATTTAACTTTCTTTATACTGTAAGTCTAACATAGACCACTGACAAATTAGGGGGTATTTCGGGCGTGTCGTGGGATTATTTTTGTGATACGTACCACATTAGTTATACACAGCCTGTGGATAACCCTCGGGGGCAATGTGGTGTAGATCACACAAAATAGGGGGTATTTATACGGCGTGTCGCCTTGACTTTTGGCGGTATGTATGTTAGTATTACTACTATACAAACTAAAGAAAGGTAGTCAAATGATTACACTAGATAAGAACTACATCAAGTCCGATAAGTATGGACAATTAGATTTAGAACAACGAATTGCTATCGCTGCTCAAATGGTAGTAGATGGACAGACAGTATCCTTTAGAGGTGCTTCTGCTGATACATACAACAAGGTCATGGCTCTTGCTAATCGCATTAAGCAAGAACTAGAGTTTATGCCTTGCCCATGTGAGGAGTGCAATTAAATGAATCCTTTTACAATGTTTATTGATTGGTTAGATGAGTATGCTGATGTGGCTGCTCCAGTAGGTGCATTTGTTGGTGTTGCAATCGCAATCATCATTGGTTTTATTGTTGGAGGTAACTAAATGAGCGCAATGTACGCACACACATGTGAATCATGTGGAGATACAGGTATTATTATTTTCGATGAAAATGAGACCAGAATTGACCCATGCAAGTGCCCACCAGTCAAAGGATTTATTTTATAGTTAGGCGTGGCACCAGTACACTAGAGTAGTGTGTCCATAGTTATGGGCGCACTATTTTTTTGTGTGTATTTTCTGTATAGTATGTATCATACATCTGGACAAAATATTCAGATTTTAGGCTATTTGGGTTTTGAAAAATTTTTCAGAATTGTGCTATAATGGTTTTTATGACTGACACAACCGTAGAATCAACAAAGCCTCAGCAATGCTGCGACACCTGCACTTGCACTGAGATTCATAGATCAAAGCCAGTAGAAGAATAAAAATGGCCATACTAGAAAATTTTGAAAATGCCTGGGATCCAGAATTTCAATTGGGTATAGATCCATCTAAGCCACCACAAAGAGAATCGTCTCCTATGGTAGAAACAGACAATATGGGAAGAGAAAAATTTTGGGAAGACTTAGGAAGACCAGAATATGAAAACCTGTCTGTAAAATTATTTTCAGAAACCTGCTGCACGAACTGTAGTTGCAAAAATGGATGATCAAAAGTTAACTCCAGAGCAAGTACAAGCAATTCTGCTTTTTCAGATTGAGCAGAAACTAAGGTTTGCTATTGCAAAGCAGGTTGAGGAAAAATTTCACGGTACTTATCATGGTGCATCACACGATATAGCACAATTTATTCGCAATATGTCTTAATCTTCTACTAATTCCCACATACGTATATCTACAAACCCATGGCGGGATAGATCTGCCAACTCTTGGGTATCTGCTTCAATTACAAGTCTAATATTTGACTCAATATCAAACCCAGGGCTATACTCCTTCTTGGCATTTTCCAGATATGACTCCTGAATCTTTTCAAGAATTGGTTTGTAATAAAACTTAGGCAATTACTCCACCAGCCTGCAACTTGTCATAGATGTTACCCATCATAAATCCAAGACTTGGCTGACTTTGGTCAATTTGTGCCTTTAGTGCTTCTTCTTCTAAACCAGCCTGTAGTCCCAATGCAAGATTATCTGCATTGATACTTTCCAACATCAATGATACTACTTCTTCTTTTGTCATGTCCATTCCTTTTCTTGGTCGTAGGTTACAGAGTACTCCCCTGTAAATATCTCTGCATAAGAGATGATATCTCTATTATACCGTATTAGGGTTTCTATGCCAACTTTGTCTGATACATACTTTATACCCTGGACTAGTGGCTCAAACTTCATACCCTGCCCTGTTAGGGCGTTATTAAGGGTATCTATGTAACGTGTCTTGCCATATCTTTTAGATACAAATGCTTGATCAACATAATCAAACCTTGCTTGTGCATCATTTCTTCTTGCAATGTCCGAATTGTCTATTATGTACCTTGTTGCAGCATGATCCATCCGTGTAGACCAGTTTCGCATGTTATCGCTGTACTTCTCCATGTTTTTGAGAGTTGAATCAGCGAAAGCCATGCGTATAAGGTCTTGTTCGGATAGGTCAGCCTCTATTGCGAAACTTATCAAAAAAGCGGTTGCGAAAGGAAACTTGTCGCTATATGTCGAAACGCCGAAGTGCACATTCGGATTAAACGACTCAACTGACATATTGTCTTCTAAGAGTCGCATATGGTTGCCGAGAGATACATACTCTTGACGATTCATATCGCAATCGACGAACAAGCATTCTTCTGGATTGATCCCGTCGGCGAGACACAAAATATTTTTGTCATACGAGCCTACTATTTTCGAACCGTTAAAGCGCTCTAATAATTTTGCGGTCATAAAACCATCCATATCGGGCGATATGATTAAATTTTTAGAGTGCCCAAGCGTTTCTAATATTTCTTTTTTCATCTATCCCTTTTGTTAACTCTTTCTTTAATTCTATCAGATAGTTGCTGTAAGTCAATACCAGTTTCTATGCTATATTTTCTAATCTCATCGGTCATATTAAAAATATAGTCTTGCTTTGCATGATACATATATTTTGCCAAGTTTATTCTTTCTTCAGCAGTGGTTATATGTGGACCATCGCAGATCCATGTTGTTATACAAAAGGGGCAGTGAACTTTTTGATTTTCTATCATACAAACTCTATGTTTTCTGTGTATTCTTTAGGAAGAATGTCAACAATAAGATGTATTCTATTTTCATTGCTAAAATTTTGCACAGAATGATATTTTCTGTTATTTAATTCATACAGATTTCCCTCTTCCAAATGAAAAGACTGTTCCTCAACAATAAAAGTGCAGTCTTTGTTGGTTATAATTGGAACGTGAAAACGTCTAGAAAGATAAAGCAAGTCAGACGTATCTTTATGCGTTCTTATTCTGCTATTAGGAGACATGTTAATCACCTCACACCTTACGACTTTGCCATCTACTAAAGATTCAAGGCTTTTGTATATTTCTTCAACCTCTTTGTTAGCAGTTTCTGTCTTAAAGGTATTTGGAGATGATGACTTTATTTTATCTTTTAAGTTCCATCCGTAGTCTAGTTCTTTTAACTGATACATAAATGTCTGTTCGTGTGTTTGGAACAATTGTTGTCTCGATACATCAATAAGCCACTCATCAATATATTCAGTTACTTCTTTTTTTATTTCTTTTATTTCAACGACACCAAAATGGTTTATTCCCCAATTGTCTTCTTTGCTTAAAATTTTCATTTAGACTCATTTCTTAAAATATTATAAACTTCTATATCAATATCATTAATTTTTAATATTTCATCATAATATTTTTTATAACACTCTATATCAAGTTCTATTGACTTATTTAGTTTATTTGCAAAGTCAATGTTTTGAAAATTATCTAATTCAAAAATATTAAAAACCTTTTTGTAAAGATCTTTGTCTTCAAAAAATAAAACATCTATATTGTTTGAATTAATGCTCTCTATGACAGATTCACTTTTTATTTCTCCAGTGATTAAAGACCATCCAGACAGAACGTGTCCTTGCATATTATTTGTATTTCTATTATAAACATCAAGATCAATATTTGATGTCAAAAAGTTAGACTGTTGATTTGATATGGTTTTTCTGAACTCTTTATTAGTCAAGAAGTGTGTAAATGCTTCGTCCATACTTAAATACTTATATAATGCTTGCCACACGTACTTCATATAACTAAATGTTCTTTCAGAAGGCTCTCTCATAATTGTAAATGTTTTAGATGCATAAGGAATTGGTGTCAAACCGTAATGGCCAGTTATGTAGTCATGTTTTGAAAAGTCCTCTATCTCTATTTTAAAGTTATGACCAGAAAGCAAAGATTTGTTGTTTTGCTCAGAGTAAAGACGTAGGGCATTTCTAATAAATACACCAGAAGTCCTTGGAATGTGTAGTTGGTAGATAGACGTTTTCATTTGTTAAAAACTCCCCTTATAATAATCTAGTTATGACAATTCAGGACTGGGCCTCATTAATTGTAGCAATACTTACTATTGTATCATCACTAGGTCTTGCAATCAAGTGGCTTGTAAAACACTATCTGAGCGAACTTAAGCCGAATTCTGGATCAAGTTTAAAAGACCAGGTTAATAGGCTTGAGGATGCTTTAGAAAACCAAAGAGTAGATTCTGAAAGATCTAGAGATCGCCAAGAAAAGAAACTTGACGAGATGTATAGAATTTTAATTGAGCATATTGCTAAATTCGATAAAAAGTAATTTACTATATACTATATATAAAGATAGTTTTTAAAACTATAAAGATATTCTTTTCTTTTATATATTTAAAAGTATACACTATCCCAATCTTGGCGAATAGTTCTAAAAGTAACAAATCGGACATTCCTAATTATAACAATTTGATAACTTTAAATATCATGTCCGTTTTGTACCTTTATGGTATAATTTATTATTGGCTAATACCTTGGTTTGTCCTATACCCACCAACCTTGGTATTAGTCAATTTTT
>Ga0078894_10003984_pt1 | contig 11242 bp, 13 predicted proteins | sample LauGreSu1BDMLBSD_2_FD_67506 | JGI IMG/M metagenome (GOLD analysis project Ga0078894, IMG submission 67506) | Freshwater lake microbial communities from Lake Michigan, USA - Su13.BD.MLB.SD (version 4) (version 4) | ecosystem: Environmental > Aquatic > Freshwater > Lake | place: Lake Michigan... | reverse complement strand
TGGTGGCGGACCAGCAGCTGGACATCCAGATCCTGAAGGAGATCGCCAAGGGGGAATTCTGAGCCCGGCGCGGCGGCGCCGGGCGATCGAACGCGTGAAGGTGGTGATGGCCGTGTCCGAGCGGCGGGTGTGCCGTGTGGCTGGCCAGCACCGGAGCACGCAGCGTCGCCCGGCGCCGCCTAACCCCTACCGGGATCGGCTGGTGGCGCGGATGCGGGAGCTCGCCGTCGAACACCCTCGCCGTGGCCACCGCCACATCATGGACTTGCTGAACAAGGAGTATTGGACGATCGGCATGCGTCTGATGAAGCGGCTCTGGCGTACGGAGGACCTGCTGGTGCCGCAGAACCGCCGCAAGCGCAGGCGGATCGGCACGGGCAAAACGGCATCATGCGTCGCCGTGCGACGCGCAGGAACGAGGTGTGGGGCATGGACTTCGTGAGCGACCGGACCGCGGACGGCCGCCCGCTGCGGATGCTGGTGGTGCTGGACGAGTGCACGCGCGAATGCCTGGCGATCGAGGTGGGCAGGCACTGCCGTGGCGAGGATGTGGTGCGGGTGCTGGCCGAACTGACGGTGATCCGGGGTGCACCGGCGCACCTCGGCAGCGACAACGGGCCGGAATTCGTCTCGGCGGCGGTGCGGAAGTGGTGCGAGGAGAGTGGCACTGGCACGCTCTACATCGACCCGGGATCACCCTGCCAGAACGGGATCGTGGAGAGCTTCAACGGTCGGCTTCGTGACGAGCTGCTGTCGTCCGAGATCTTCGACACGCTGGCGGAGGCGCGGTACCTGATCGACCGGTGGCGGCTGCACTACAACCACCGGCGCATCCAGCGGGCGCTTGGCAAGCTGACGCCGGCGGCATTCGCGGCGGTATGCCCGGCGCTGCCTCCGCTCCGGCTCGCTACGCCCGCCTGCGCTGCGGCACCGCCGGGTGCGGAGGGGGTGGCTACCATGCACCAACTCTCATAAGGGGTGGACCGATGAGAGCGACCCGGTCAGCCACCTCTTTCAGGATCCGGATGTCGAACTCCTTTGCTGCCACGAGCCGCTCGAGTCGAGCGTAATCCTTCCCCAGCTCCTTCAGGCGCCGATTCGCATCGCCGTCGGCCACGACGTACTCGGATTTCCAGCAGTACAGCGTGACCTCACTCACGCCAACGGAACGTGCCGCCTCGGCAATCGCCACTCCCTTGGCCAGTGCCTCATCGGCCTACCTGAGCTTGGCCAGGACCTCCTTGGGTCGGTCCCGCTTCCTGATCGTCGGGCGCTTCATCAGAGATTCCGCTGGGCCCCTTGGGCCGCGTAAGTCTCTCAGAAGTACTGGACCTGCTCAGTGCACCCTGTCACCCGTGTAGCATCGTGAGACCACGTCACTCTACCCACATGTTGCTGAACCGAGTTGATGCTTTGAATGCGCTTCGCTGTCCCGTCGACGGCAGCGAACTCACTTTCGCGATGGATGGGTCTATGGCCAAGTGTTCAGGAGGCCACGAGTACGTGTGTTCGGCTGAACTCCCCGTGCTCATCGACGATTCGACAAGTTTGCTGGAGCCGGAGTCCTGCGTGCGATCACAGGTGTTGAGACGGTCGCCAACGGGCGTATCGGCACTCGCCCGCAGATTGGTGAGCCCGACCAAGCGATCTACCCGTAACAACGTTCAGCGGCTCGTCGACCTTCTTACGGCAGCGAAGCGCCCTTCGCGCTTGCTGGTGGTAGGAGGCGGGACGCGTGGACAAGGTACGGAGTTGCTTTACGAGCATCCAGACATCGAGGTATTGGCTTTCGATGTGTACGTATCTCCTAACGTCCAGTTTGTGGCTGACGCCCACCAGATTCCCTTGGATACCGCATCCGTCGATGGAGTATTGATTCAGGCTGTTCTTGAGCACGTTCTCGATCCGGCAGCGGTGGTTGCAGAAATCCGGCGCGTATTGCGGACCGATGGACTGGTGTACGCGGAAACTCCGTTCATGCAGCAGGTGCATGAGGGGGCGTATGACTTCACCAGGTACACGGAGAGTGGTCATCGATACCTCTTTCGCGGATTCGAGGAGATTGCGGCGGGTGCCAGCGCCGGGCCGGCAGTGCAGTTCCTCTGGTCGATGGACTACTTAGTGAGCGGGCTTTTCCGATCCCGCGCCGCAGGAAGGGGAGCAAAATTGATGCTCTCGTGGATGCGGATTCTGGATCGCCTCATCCCTGAGCGATTCGCGATCGATGGTGCGAGCGGGGTGTACTTTCTGGGGCGTCGCTCGGAGCAGTTGCTGGGTGGACGAGAGCTGATCGCTCGGTACCGGGGGGCGCAACTGTAAGTGTTCACGCCTCGGCTTAGGGTCCGATTAGGGTAAAGAGCAAAGGTGCGGGAAGTTGCGATCCGAGTACGGAAATGGAGCACAAGTAGTGCAGGTCGGTTGTGCTTAGCGGCACACACTCGCACTACTTGAAGAAGCTGTCTAGACCGGAGCGACACGAGCACCAGTCCCCTCGACATAGGTCGGCAATCTTCGAGCAGCCAAGGACCCCGAGTGCCTCTTACGGGCCGTTCGTACGGCGGCTGGGCAAATGCCGGACCTGACCGTACTGTTGGTGGGTCGAGCGCCCGTGGGTGCTGCTGCGGAGGCTGTTTTGCAGGCCTTCCACACCCTGCCGTGCATTTGGCTCATGGGAGAAACTCAGGATGTGATGCCATTGATGTCCGCAGCAGACGTGCTCGTGCTCAGTTCAAGAAGCGAGGGCTGTCCAACAGTGGTGTTGGAAGCGCTGGCGTGCGGCTGCCGTGTGGTTTCGACGGATGTGGGGGACGTCAGGGACATCATCGGCCCGGCCGGCCAAGTGGTCGAGGTTGGTGACGGTCTAGCACTAGGCACGGCGTTAGTGCGTGCCATCAGACAGCGGGGAGAGACCAAGTGGGATGGGCTCCGGAGTCCGCGAGCTCAGGTGCTGGGTCGGCACGAACAAGGCCAGTCGCTATCAGCCATGGTGCATGAGTACCGACGGCTGCTCAATACGATGATGTGATGGGATTGCTGGTGGAGGCTGTCCCCGAGCAATACGTGTATCTCGAGCGGACCGGAGCATCGCAGCATCGATCAGTTGAGGGGGGGCACGTCCGTGAGTCTGTACTGGCTTCTGGTACTCAGGTAGGTCTAGGTTGGTATTCGCGCGAGCTCCTCGAGGTGGATGCGCTGGTCTGCTTCAGACGGTCGTCGCCGTTCGCTCGGAGTGGGCGACACTTGCGAACCAGCCGACCCCGACGCGTTACCGCTGATGGCATCAGAGAACGTACGGGTATTGATGAAACGGGTCGTAGCTCAACGTCGCCGGTGCTTCGGTCGGCGCTAGGGTGAAGCGTGTGCGCACCCGCATTCATCACGCACATTTGCACTGCGACGTCAATCCGCGCTTCCGGTCCCTCCATCACGGATTGGTCGCTCTGCTGGCTGTGTGCTAGACTCAAGAAATGCCCGAGGAAGGCGATCGCCTTACGACACTGTCTCACTGGGAACGTCGCGGCAACGAGATTGCATCGAATGTTGACGTGGGCTGCAGTTGCTGGTTCCGCAGGCAGGCGTCACTGCTAACGCTCGCCCTGTCGAGCCGTCAATACGGAAGCGTGGTCGAGATTGGGGCCTATCCCGGCCATGTGCTGCATTGGCTCTGCCGCACCATTGGTCTGCGCGGTACCGCGATCGAGTACGTGCCGTCGCAGGCACGTACGCTGGCACAGGCATTCCCCTTGATTGAGGTGCTGGACGGCGATTTCCTCGCTCCGGCGACCTTTGCGCCCGGGCGCACTTGGGACGTCGTATTCAGTCTCGGGTTGGTGGAGCATTGGTCCGACCTTCGGATTCCGCTTGCTCGACACGTGGAAATGACCTCCCGCGGCGGTACCTGCATCATCGGGATTCCCCTTCATGACGGGATCTATGGCCGCATTATGCGTGGGCTTGACCCTGCCTTGCATGCGCAGCACGGCTGCTACTCAGTTGCGGAGTTGCGCGCTGCCTTCCTCGACGTTGCTGGTCCCGGCTGGACGGTCGAGACCTGCCGTGCGGTCGAGGGTATGGGCTTCTGGAATTGCGGACTCGGCGAATGGGTCAGTCGCCGCGGCCTGCTAACGCGTACGGTCGGCCAGAAGGCCCTGGGCGCCTGGCATCGCACGGTCACCCGGCTCCCTGCACCCGCAGCACTGCGGCCGAACGGAATTCTGGTCGCGCGGCGGGCGTGAGTCAGGTCGACTTCTGGGCTGCGGGGCCTGGCCTCAGGATTGACCTTGCCGACATGCGTGCCAGCACGGAGTAGGTGCAGATGCCTGCTCCAGCGGCTATCGCGAGGCCAACTGATCCGTTGTCTTCTACGAGCAGCACGATGAGGATCGCTTCAACGACTATTCCCACGCATGTCACCGCTGCAAGTCGCCTGTGCATCCCGCGGAGTGTCAGCAGTGCTGGTGCGGGTCCGAGCGCACCGGTCAGCAGCCTTGCGCCGAGCAGGATCCAGAGCGGCGTCACTGCCAGTTTGTAGGTGGCTGGCACGCTATCTGGCATGAGGGCCACCACTGCTACTGCGGCAAGCATGGTCGCTATCGTCAGAGTGGTTGCTTCGATCGAGACGACGCGAGCCAGGCGCTGCACATCCGAGGGAGGCTGCCCACGCAGTGATCGCGCGACTGATGCGGCATGGAAGTCGAAGATGGCCCCGTGGAGCATTGCGAGTGCTCCGGCGATGCGGCCTGCGATGCCAAGCGGCGCGATGCCCTCTGCGGAGACGAATCGGGAGCCGAGCAGCACCTCGAGCGACACAAGCAGCGTAAAAAGGATCGCGTTCGCTGATGCGCTGGTGATGAAGCGGCCGAGCAGTGTGCCCATCGCTTCCGGTACCCGTCTACCAGCGCATGCCCGAAATGGCAGGCGTGCCAGGAGCGTGCCGCCGTACACTAAGGAAGCTAGTGCCGTCGCTGCCGCAAGCCCCGGCCCAGACATGTGACCGGAGGCGAACAGGCCTACCACGCCAGCGGCCTGCACGGGCAGTCGCAGAAACAGTTCGACTGCCTGGTTGGTTGGCGCGTGTCCTCGGGCGATCGTGAGCCCGCTGGCTGCGGACGCAAGCGTCAGAGCGAGAGTCAGCATCGTGCCCGCGGCGACGCCCACACCTGAGACGTCCGGGTTGATCCATAGTGCGGCGGCCACAAGCACGGCGCCAAGGCAGGCCCGCCGAAGCGTGGAGCAGATCAGGAGGCGTAGCACCGGACCTTCCCAGGTGCTCCCGGGGGCGATGAGATGCGTGACGCGAAGTGCCCCTTGGAGTGCACCGCCGGCGCAGAGCGTGGCACCTGCTACCGCATGCGCGGTGAGGATGACAAGTTCCCCGAAGTCAGCAGGTGCACAGACCCAGCCTATCGCTAGAGTCAGCAGAGCCTGCAGGCCAATCGAAGCGACGCGCATGGCCACGTGGCCGGCCAGCGTCAGAAGTTGTCCTCGTCGCGTCGATTCGTGCATGGCGAGTTATGTGATGGTAGTGCTACGCCGGGGGTACACTGCGGTCATGTGCGGTATCGCGGGTTTCGTCGACCCATCAGTGCGGCACGGGGATCCCTCCGTTGCGCTTCGAAACATGATCGACCGGCTGGTCCATCGTGGCCCCGACGATGGTGGCATCTGGTGGAACGGCAGCCTCCATGCGGGGCTCTCGCATCGCCGTCTCTCAATCCTCGACATTTCCAACGCGGGCCATCAGCCGATGATCAGCGCGTGCGGCCGCTGGGCGATCGCCTTCAACGGCGAGATCTATGGTTTCGAGTCGCTGCGAGCGGAGCTCGATTCCCGTCATGGCGTAGCCTGGCGCGGCCATTCCGACACTGAAGTGATCCTTGAGTGCTTTGCGAAGGATGGATTCGAGCGAACCGTCGAACGGCTGTCGGGGATGTTTGCGATTGCTGCGATCGATGTGCAGGACCGCCGCCTGTGGATGGCCTCGGATCGTGCTGGCAAGAAGCCGCTCTACTTCGGCTGGACGGCCGGTGTGTTCGCGTTCGCTAGTGAGTTGAAGGCGCTGGCTGCACTGGGGCCGATGCCACCGGTCGACCACGATGCCGCTGCAATGATGCTTCGGTACGGCTACGTTCCCGCACCGTGGTCGATCCGCCGGGGAATTCTGAAGCTTCCACAAGGCAGCATCGCGCAGTTGGATCTCCGGTCCGTCGTGCCGGGCACGTGTCCGAAGCCGCGTGCGTACTGGTCGATTGGTGCGCTGGCGACCGAGACCGCCGCCAGACGGCGAAGCGGACGCGTGGATGCCAATGCGCTTGAGGGCGTGCTCGAGGCCGCAGTCCGTCGGCGCCTCGTCGCCGATGTGCCGGTGGGCGCATTCCTCTCCGGAGGTGTTGACAGTTCGGTGGTCTGCGCACTCATGGTGCGCGCCGCGCAGGGTACGGTCCGCACGTTCTCGATCGGGTTCGAAGATCCCAAGCTGGACGAATCGCACCACGCCAGTCGGGTGGCGGCCGCGCTTGGCACCGACCATGTTTGCCATCGCATCTCGGACGCGGACATGCTCGCGGTGGTGCCCGCGTTGCCGTCAATGTTTGACGAGCCGTTCTCCGACTCGAGCCAGATCCCGACCCACCTTGTGAGCCAGCTGGCGCGCAAGCATGTCACGGTTGTCCTGAGCGGCGACGGTGGCGATGAGGTGTTCGGCGGGTACAGCCGGTACCGGATTGCGCTTGAGGGTTGGCGCTCGTTGGGCAGCGTTCCCTCGCTCGTCCGTACGGCCTCGGCCGCCATGCTCCGCGCGTTCGGGCCCGCAATCGTCTTGGCGGATCGCGTGACGGGTCTCTCGTCGCGTTCCGGCCTCGGTCCGCTGCGGGCGTTTCTGCGATCGCCATCCGGGATGGCCGACATCGCCTCCAGCGTCGACTTTGCTGACTTCTACCAGCGCACGGTGAGCACCTGGCGCCGAGTTCCGGTCGCGGAGATAGGCTCGGCACCCTGCCACCCCGATTTGATCCTCGATTCCGGCCTCGACCTCACCGTGCTTGGTCCGCGCTGCTGGATGATGGCCCTAGATTTCATGACGTACATGCACGGCGACATTCTCGTGAAGGTTGATCGCGCTTCGATGGCCGAATCGCTTGAGGTGCGATGTCCGTTCCTTGACACCGAGGTGGTCGAGTTCGCGTGGTCACTGCCGGACGAGCTGCGCATCGGTTGCGGCGGTCTGAAGGTTGCGCTGCAGGATTTGGCACGCCGATTGGTCCCGCCGGAAGTTGTGGACCGCCCGAAGATGGGATTTGGCGTTCCCCTCGCACGCTGGCTTCGCGGCCCGCTGCGCCCATGGATGCAGGATCTTCTCAGTCGCGGCACGCTGCTGCGCCATGGGATACTCGACCCTGTACCGGTCGAGGCATCGGTGAAGGCCCTGCTTGCGGGTCATGATGCCGAGCAATCACGGGTCTGGGCCGCCGCATCACTCAGCGCATGGGCCGAGCGATGGTCTAAACACTGACGCCGGAACCCGACTTCACGATGGACTCAATCGCAATCTCCCAGCGTCGTGCGCAATCGATGGCCGACATCGGTTGGGGAGCAGCCCGTGGCCGCCAGCGGGACGCAATCGCTTCCGCCACGGCGGCTGCAATGCATCGTGGCTCCGACTCCACGACCCGGTCCTGCGGAAGCATGGTCTCCCGTACGTCGCCGCAATCAGTCGACACGATGGCCACGCCACATGCGCGGGCCTCGTGCACGACGTTGGGCGAACCCTCCCGCCTAGAAGTCAGCAGCAGCACGTCCGTCGCCATATAGACGTCCTCAATGTTCGGCATTCGTGCATGAACCTGAACTGTCACAGGCAGTTCGACCCCAGCGGAAGCGGCGAGGGCGGCGAGGCGTTCGGGGCGTACCCCCACGACGACGATCTGCGGATCCCGGACATACAGCGGAAGTTCAGAGATGGCTGCCACCAAGATCTCCAGGCCTTTCTCGGGGGCGTCCCGTCCGACGTACGCCACCATGGGAGCGTCTGGAGCGATACCGAAACGTGCGCGGACCCGGGCGCGCTGCTCCACGACGGGTGCGTGAAATCGGTTCGTGTCCACGCAGTTGCTGATGATGGCTGTTCGAAGATGGGTCAGGAGGCCAAGCCTTCGATACTCATGAACTCCGGCCGCGCTGTTAGCGACGACCAGCGTCGCGCGTGAGAGTGCGGTGCGTAGCAGGCGCCGCAGGACGCTTGGTGGAAGGCTTCGCATTGTTTCCGGCTCGGAATTGCGAAGTGCAGCGATCCATGGAATGTCGATGCCTGCGACAGCAGTCGCGCCCATCAACGTTGGCACGGCGAGCCAGGTGATCATCACGTCCGGGCGCATGCGCCGCACGAATGCAGCTAGTCGCCAGTTCGCACGTGCAAGCGCCAAGGCGTTCGCGGCGCGGTTCTGCATCATGCCTCCGCAAAGCGGCAGTTGTTGGAAACTGGCATTCACTTGCTGTGGAGCAAGCGTCGCGACGGTCACCTCATGGAATGAAAGAGCGTTCGCAAGCTGGAACAGCTGGTTTTCCGCACCACCACCCTGAACTCCGCCCGCGACGAACAGGATCCGTCGGCTGCATGGGCGATCGCACGCGCTGGTCGTCGTGAGGGGAAGCACTGGATTTACTGTTTGCGTTGACTGCACTTGCCCGCCTTGTAGCAATTGACTCCGCTCTCCTCGTCGGTGGCATGTACGACGCGGCATCCGTGAAGTGGCGCTAATCTCCACAAGTCTCAAACCTTTCGCCATCCAGTTTTAGGCAACGCTGAAGAGGATAGCAGTCTACGAGCAGGATGCGTCGGTGCGCTGCGGGCAGGTAGCGGGGTAGTATGACAGCTCGATACAGACCAGCACGACTCCCGCGGGGGTCCCTCACGGGTCAATCACCCGTAAGGAACCCGAAGGCCGCAAGCAGGGACTCCGAGTCTTCCGCCAAGTCATCAAACTCCTCAAGAAGAGAAGCAGAGCAAGAAGTTTCAACTGGCCAATCCAGTGTTCTGGAGTGTCCCGCAGAAATGAGAAAGTGAAGGATAGTGCCAGAGGAAGCAAGATGCTGCTTCGAACCGTGTTCACAAGCGAAGGCAAGAGCGCCAGGCCCAAGCATGCAAGCACGGGATGAAGGAGCAGAAAGATTCCGTAGCCAAAGGCCGTGCCTTCTCCATCGCCGACACCGGCTTGGAGGCTGATCTGGTCGGCTCCGGATTCGGCTAACGTCACTCCGGTGATTGATCTGAGGCCCGGAATCAGAATCAAGAACTCGTCTTGCACGGACATCGAAGTCTGACTCAGCTCGGCGATATCCCAGTTCGAGGCGATGGCCATCTGTTCTCTGGTCAGCCACACGCGCGAGGAAAGACTATCGAAGAAAAAAGTAAGGTAGCCAATCACATCTGAGTCACCACTAGTAATGGCTGATCGAACAAGCACCTTTGCGCCCTCCGACAACTCGCCAAAGCCGGTCAGAATCAATGCGACTAACAGTGGACCTATAGCCCGTTGGTTGTGAAAAAACCACATCAGGACCGCGAACAGCACCAAGTCTCTATATCCCTGTAGTACAGAAACAGCGATGGCAAACAATGTAGAAAGGAAGATGATGGAGCGCATGGTCCATCCGCTAAAGGGCATTCGCCAAAAAGTACCCAGCAGTACCAAGCCTGCTGGGAAACTGAGGACCAGCAGATTCGGTGCGGATTGAACGGAACTTGAGGCGCCCTTCAGCTCCAACAATGTTTCGTGATTCGCAAGAGCATCCAAAGCAACTGCGATGATCGCTGTTACGGCAACGCCGCGCGCGAATGCTGGCGAATCATCACTCACTGATTGTAACTCGGGTCGGTTGCCACCGGCGAACCCACAGCCCATAAGAAGCATGATGTCCGCGACCAGCATGGCCAAGAGTTGATTGCTCTGTGGTTGATGATTAATCCGCAGCGAGAAGTACTCGATCGAGAAGGAGACGGCAGGTGCGATGCTGTAAAAGATGTAGAGCGTTACGGCAGCGCGCACGGCAACGGATTTGCGCCGCGTGGAAAGGGATAGCCCAACCAGAAACAGGAAGTGAGTGATCTGAAACAACTCCATGGGAATAGCAATGACCTTACTTTGAACGTTCCCCTCAAACCGGACTAAACAGGATGTCGGTATCCGTGACAGGGGTTGACGGGGTTGCTCTCATCGGTCCACCCGTTATGAGAGTTGGCGCATCTTAGCCCCCCCCGCCCCCATGCCCGGCAGTGCCGCAGCGGAGGCGCCGCAGCACAGTTCGCCGCGAAGGCCGCGGGGGCCACCTTGCCCAGCGCGTGCTGCGATCTCCGGTGGTTGTAGGGGAGCCTCCTCTGGTCGAAGGGGTACTTTGCCTCGGCCAGCGTCTCGAAGGTCTCGGAAGACAGCAGTTCGTCGTGCAGCCTGCCGTTGAAGCTGTCCACGATCCCGTTCTGCGACGGCGACCCCGGGTTGATGGAGAGCGCAGCCGTGCCGTTCGATACGCACTAGTCCTTACACGGCCTTCGAGATCATCTCTGGCCCGTTGTCCGCCCGCAGGTGCGTGTCCGTGTCGCAGTCCAGGGCCGTGGCCACGAACCCGTAGAAGCCGGGCGCGCGGAGGTCCATGCCGGGCAGCAGCACATAGAGCGCCGCCTGCGGCGCAAGGACCGTGCAGAGGAATGCGGCGCGCATCGCGAACCCCCAGCCGCATCGCCCCTGTGACACATCTCGCCAGCAGCCGTACACCGAGAGGGCGGCCATCATTAGGCTGAGGATGATGGGGAGCGCGAAATTCATCTCCACGGCCTTCGCCACCGACGGCGCAGGCCGTTCAGTCGACCCATTCCCATTTGGTCGCTCTCACGAAGTACCAGTTGTCGGTCGGTTTGGTCTCATCGATCCTGAGGCAACCTTCGGTGCGTTCACCCAGCCCCTCCACCACGATCCATTGAGGCGGCGTCTCCACCTTCGACTGCAGCACCAGAGCTGTACCCGGTCGCAGGCTGCGAACGAAGGAATCCAGTTTGTATATCTTGTTCTGCATGCGCTCGATGCTCGCGCTGGATCAAGGGACGGAGTCGGGGGCACCTTTGGCCCGGCAAAGCTCGCGAGGGTGGAGCGAGAAGCGCGTCTGCCACGGCCATGACGCGCGGCGACCAACGTCAACACGACTTGGCCATTGGTTGCGCCACACACCAGCGCGTGGCCACGAGGTTCATGGA
>Ga0078894_10003981_pt1 | contig 11242 bp, 11 predicted proteins | sample LauGreSu1BDMLBSD_2_FD_67506 | JGI IMG/M metagenome (GOLD analysis project Ga0078894, IMG submission 67506) | Freshwater lake microbial communities from Lake Michigan, USA - Su13.BD.MLB.SD (version 4) (version 4) | ecosystem: Environmental > Aquatic > Freshwater > Lake | place: Lake Michigan... | reverse complement strand
CTATTGAGGGGTGTAACGGTAGTGGGAAGTCCACATCACTGACGTATATACAGGATCAGTTATCTAAGCAAGGGTATGCAGTCGATTCGTTTAAAGCTCCCGACTATTCGACTTTCACTGGTAAACAGCTCCTTGCGTTTCTAAAAGGCCAGATCCTAAGCGGTGATACTATATACGAACCCAAGTCAAACTCCGAGCTTTCCAAACAAGACCTCGCATAAGTATGGAGCAATTACTTAGATATAGATATGATGTTCAGACATAATAGAGACGAGGTGTCTGTTCATATTCGCAATTCTAAAGCAGACTTCGTGTTATTGGATCGCTGGTGTCCATCCGCGGTTGTGTATTCGCAGATGCGACGCATGGACTTGACTCAGAATCCCTACTTTGCAGAAGTGTGCGTATACCCGAATGAATAGACAGAACAACAATACTATCAATGGCTTATACAAGACGAATTGCAACCCGATAGAGTGATTCTGCTTCACGACGATGCGTAGATTATATGCAACCGAATGAATACCCGCATAGATAACAACACAGATGGCGAAGTGCTTCCTAAAGCGTGGTTATAGTCTAGAGAGTGTTATAGTACGATATAAGAGCTGTTTAAGAGTTATTGCGGGGAGTATCATGCGAGTAGTAGTCGGGTGGTATCGAGTCTTGACGTTGCGGGTTTGATGGATAGTTGCGTATTTGAATGATCTCTGCGATAAGTATTTTTTACGCGTGTAAACGATGGAAGCAGTGTGGATTGTGATTGCAATAATAGTCGTATGTATGGCTGGGTTGTTCTATATGCTAGATAAGCAGAAGAAGGACAGTCTGCAGTTAACTGATAAGTAGCTATAAATGCTAAAGGCAGCGATGGATAAAGAGCAAACAGCGTCTCTAGAAGCAATAAATCAAATGTTGGATAAGTACAAGTAGAAGCTGGTTGAAGAGTCTAAGTAGCAGTTTAATGAACTCGCGTCTAGTTACAATATAACAGCGGATTCAGTGCGTAAGTTGCAGGATTTGACTGAGTTTAGTTAAAAGAATATCGGAGCACTTAGCAGGAATATAGATAAACAAGTAGATGAGTATATGCAGTAATTGTAGAAGAACGCGGATCTATTGAACTAACAGCAACGCGATATCAATCTAACGCTGAATACGTCTCAATAGGAACTCGCGGATCAATACAAGAAGTAGCTAGAATCGATGTTTGCTTAATAATAGTAATAGATCGCAGATGCCTAAGTCAAGGGTATACAAGCATAGGCAAAGCAAGCCTCTGACATATAAAGCAGTATATCGCAATCGTATAGTCAATTCTAGAAGGACTTAGACGCGAAGCTGCAATCAAGCATTGGTCAGTTAGACACGTCTCTATAGACATAGAAGCAGGACTTCAACTCGTATTCAGCCAATATATACTCTGCTTTAGACGCGAATAGCAAGACCCAAACAGACGCAAATGTCGCTAGTGCAGTCTCTCTCATCAACCAGTCCCGCGATTCCGCATTGGGCCAACTAAAGACTACTTCTGATAGATATATGAGTGATATTGTTACTACTTCGGTGAACGCGATGTCTAAGTTCAGAATGGATATAGATGCGTCTATCAAGAAGGCTGCAGATGATCTACTAGTAGCAATGACGAATGTGTACAACGCGAATGTAAACACCCTCATTCAAAGAGCTAGACTCGATGTATAGAATCTGTTATACTAGTACGGATATAGACGCACTGTTAGCGGAATCACAATCACTATAGGTAGGTTAAGCAACGCGGATAATAATCTAATACTACCCTCAACTCAATTCACTGGACTCGCGAGTGTTTAGAAGATCGTTGGTTCCTCTATTGTTGCTTATGTGTGCACGCTGCCCCAAGCTCTAGACTTTGATTACAACCCGCAATTGCAGATACTGTCAAATACTGCTGGGTACTCGACTCTAGATAACGATTTAAGCACTGTAGTCAAGGTCATATCTAGGAGCTAATTCGCAATTCTGCTAGAAGGGCCTAGTAGCAACTTAACCGCCTAGATAACTCTCACCCAAGTCTGAGTCGACTCTCTTTTTTAAGCAAGTGATATTAAATAGATCCATTATAAATAAAATGGAAGCAACTCCAACCGCTCTCTATATCAAAAGTAGTTAGAGCAGTTATCTGTACAAAATAGACAAATTCTACGTCAAATTCTTCTAGGTCGATGGTAGTCAAGAGTCGGAGTTGCTTAAGAGACTTTAAAGTATGAACCCGCAATATCTAATCCATGCTGAAACTCCGCCTTAGCATATAGTTCGAGCTATAGAAGAGTTAGAGTCCCTTGAGTATGTAGTTACCAAAGACTGCGGAGACCCTTTGTAGACCTATTCTCAGATGCATAACGTTTTGAGTAATTTTAATATACTGTTATAGATGTTTTTTGCCATTGAAGAGTTTAACTCACTCGTTGAAAGACCGCATGGTGATTTGAGTCTTAATAATATAGTAATCGATAGTAAACACCGCGTTAAACTCATAGATTACGAAGTCGGTATGTATAATAACCAGTTCGCATCTATATAGCAACACTTACACGCCAAAGACAGCGAGTTCACGATTTGCGATGACTTGGAATCGTTTGGTTACATATTGCTGTACTTATAGGACTAAAACGGATATTGGTTTAAAGAAGACGTTAATAAGTCTATTTAATACATTTACGAGGCGAAGTGCTAATTGATGAAGTCGGGTAGTGGTCTAGTGAGTCAGTTTATATAATAGTCGCGGTGCTATCCCCATACAAGAACAAAACTCATAGTCACTCTGCAATAGATAGCTCAGTCTAGATCGTAATAGCGCAAACCCTCGAAGTGCTGTTCGGTGTAGTGACTTCCATCTTAATCGTATATATAGACCCGCGGTAGTAATCCGTGCGTATAAATGCATAGAATAGCATGATTATATGGGTTAAACTGTCTAATTGATAACCGCGAGTTCACACCAGATGCATAAAAAATATTAATATATAAGCACTCTCATTATTCATATATGGTACCAATATTCTATATTAGATATTCGGGATCAGATGCTCTTTCTATTGCTTATTAGAGTTTGTTCTACCAATCATTCTTATAGTACTGATCACTTTGATAGATAGTCTCTAATACTTCCAGAACTCTTGGCGTAGTCTTCTGTAGTTATTCCCTAAATCTATGTGGAGTTAGAAGCGTTTACTTGTGGTGATTTTCTTCTATTCAGTGAAAGACCCTACCATTATACATAATCTGTTTCTATTTCTGTATCGAGGTACTTTATGCGGGTATCTGTTGGCACTTATTTTGCATAACGTTTGTGACTATCAATTACGTCAACACCGACTTCGCCTTCTATAAGTTTTGCGTATCTTTCATTAAATGTATTGTCTTTGGTAGTACCGAGTGATGCGTTTACGGATGCGTGTTCAGTCTTAAGACCGGTGGTATTGGATCTTTTGGCGAGTGAATCCTGAGATACGTATTTCTTGGACACGGTAGAGTCATCTATATTCATTTCGCGGATGTCTTCGAAGTTTTCCTTGGCATCGCAGGGGCATTAGGACTTGCAACGACTGCAGTTACCACAAGCACATCCTTAGGGACATCTGCATTCATGCTGCTTAGTTATGCAGTAGAATACAAATATCAAGATTATCAGCATACAGAGCGTAGAGATCATTTGAATTATATATAATTGTGCGACAATAATAATTAGATGCTCCGTATACTCAGAATTATTAATTAGCTAGGATTTGATTTCTATATTTATTATCTGCTAATCTAAATGAACCAACAAATAAATTTTAATCGCAGGTTTGACGTAGTTAATGAAAAGTCTATACATGAGTTAGAGAGCGACCGCAAGAGCCACGCCTCTCAAAAACCCGAATACGACACCAAATCAACAGATTACACCGAATAGATGCTATTTAGATAAAAGAACATGTCTCATTAGCCAGTAAAGCAATACGCACCCAAGAATTTGGCCTTCTAATAGATGAAGTCATGAGCGATAGTTTGTTTTTTATGCATATGCGTATAGTTACTAATCTTGAGCCACTGTACAGAGATGTTAAACAGATGCATATAAAAGAATAGGAATGAATACGAATCTTATTTGGATAACCGATGGACTCCGCGTGTGTTTCAACCAAGAAGGGATCGTCTCCGAACTCGCAAAAGTTGTAACCCATCTCAATACATTCAGCAACTAAAAACAAGTGCAATTGATACTGAATCTAGTTGGGGATTTGCTTGCTTCGTAGTTAGAGGATGAATAGTGCATATAGATAAAAAATGAGTTCATCTGACATAGACCCAAGATCATCGCATATACGCGTCGTTATCAAACAACGGATTGTACTTCACATTGAACGAGTTGCAGTAATTATTATATATATTAGAAGCAAGATTGACAGTACAATATCTGATAGTGGGCTTCTCCTTTTGACCTGGGTATTCGTATTGGCAGAGTATTTATAGCAACAGTCGGAAGTATATCCAGAATTCATCATCATGACCGGTTGAAACGCACCCTACATGCGATAATTCGTGTATAAAGGCGAATAGGACTATATCATCGTCATGAACCCGATCTTGTTTATTGCGTACACACATGTATATATGCTCTTTATTGCTAGTATATGACGTTTCTCCTGGTTGCGGTTTGTAATTCTCTTTGATGTTTTCTGATTTGAAGCCAGTAACGCGGGTCAAGAACTATATAACCTTAGCCCTTTCATTTGCATCGAGTCTAGAATCGTACCGCTTAAGTCTGTATTTGTGCTATAAGGGGATCTTGTATTAGTAGTCCGCGATGAATTGAGTCAAAGTCGGTTGAATCCAGTTATCAAATTTATATCTAAGCATTGTAATTTGATTTTTTTAATTATTAGCGAATCCGGAGGTGATTCCATCGGATCCAGAAGCTCCTCCTTGAAGAGAATCGTTGTTGGTGAAATACTCATTTGCGGGTTTACACATGCAAAGCACTAGAATGATTACTATTATAATCAGGATCAGCTCAACGCACATTTACCACTTATATATTAAGACGCAAGGACTTAAGGAGCGTCGTCAATCTCGCAGTCTAAACACATTCTATTCGATCAGAGGCATGCGAGGGTTGAACGTGTCTATATAGTACTTTAGTCGCAGTAATCCGAGGTCGTAGGTGAACTATCCATTATTGCACTCTCTGTGTAGTATATTGGTCTGAGTATAACCGAAGATGGGTATCCCTGACGATTTATTAGCGAAGAAGTTCATAACCAAATTATCAACCAAAAGCACGTTATCGGGGTTGTATCCTGTCACTGCGAGGTCCTTATACCGCATCTTGCTGCTATTAACGCTGCTGTGTGATTTATTCTTGACTACGTTGAATAGGTCTGGAACCGATTTGCCTATATACCGCTCAACCTCTTGCTTAAGTAACTCGGTGCAGGTGTAAACGTAATCAGGACTGCCCATTGAGAATATTCCTATATCGTAGTGATTTTGCATATATAACTGGCTCAGTAGCTGAATCGCGTAAGGTCTTATAATAGTCACAAAGTCGTAATTGCGGAGATTGATTTGCATTTTGTTGTGAAGCGAGATGTGATCAGTTCTGATGTCTTGTTTGCTGATTCCGCACTTAACTCCGAATATGAATGGCAGGTCTTTGATTTGCGAGTTTGGATGCTTTTTGTGGTACTAGACGCCTCGTTCATCAAAGCAGGTTATAAGGGACGCGACGGTGTCATCCATCCCGTTTTCAATTGGAATCGAAGTCGCGAGGGTTTCATCAAAGTCAAATACAATTAACTATCTCTTCATTTAACTCGTAAAAAATAAACCATTACCTCATTACATATATTATTACTGCATATACATTTATGAAGGGTCGTAGTACTGTTGCTGATCGTATTAGCCATATGCTTGATACGGATCTGGTTCGTCTTTGGCGAATACCTTGATCATCCCTGCGATAATGGCTGTTATAATACCACCAATCACGACTATATATACAATCTTGGTAAATGTGGACCCCGACATAAAGCCATCTATGAGTTGATCTGTTTTGCTCTTCTGCTCTTGTATTCCAGTTGTGGTTTGAATTGTTTACAACACTGACTCCTATACTCCTTTAACTGACTGATCAATGACTGATAGGAATTCGACTCCTTCGATATTTATATTACCTCCCGCTTGCATATTCATTTCCATCCTCTGCTTAGCTGATGCGATCTGGTTCTGTATATTGCGAATTACCGTATCAGACACGGTGTTCTATAGTACATTGGAAGTGACTGTCTCAACGCTTATATTTGCACCTATTGGGAGTCCTGAAACTGCTTGTTTGACCTCTGTCTCGAATTTGCCTTTGTTGAAGTTAGACATCAGAGTTGCTACATCCTGCTTTGCCATGCAATCTAGGCGTTAGATGCTTTTCATATCTACTTTGATTTTCCCGATATTGATATTACCCGCAGATGATAGGTTCATAATATACTCTTAGTCGCTTTTAGCCTCGCAGTTAGTAACCGATTCCATCAACGCAGACATAAAATTATTCGCTATTTGAGTCGATGCCTTTTGACTTACACTTATATTGCCCATATTTAAACGATATAGAATTATGCCACGCAAATGCTATACTGAGTAGTTAAACAATCCTAAACAAAACAAATGAAACACATAATCCAACACGAAAACTACGACCTCCACAGACAGATAGTATGCGAGGTATTCAAATTATAACCGCAGAGACCCGTTTTATACATTTAGTATCTATTAGACATATCGCAAGAGATTCCGGATCAGATAACGAGCGAATAGATATAGTGGGTACTAGGTCGCGGGGTCCAACAGAAGCGGGTGCTAATCGTAGACCAATACAAACAAGATGGTGCAGTAAAGTACAAATTGAAGTCGAAAGTCGTGGTATTCGGTTCGCAGGTTTAAGAGCGCAAAATGCAGATAACGGGCGAAGAGACTGCTTAAATACTGGATCTGTACAAGTATAAGAAGATAGAGAAGATATAAGAGCGATACGACTTAGAGGATAGCAGTATCATATTCGAATAGCAACCCAACTCAGTGCTAAGTCTGGAGTTCAGGGGTAACAACGCAACTAACAATATGTACGCGTTTATGACTGCCAGACCAGGGCTTTTAGCATTCAAACAAGACTTCAAGAAGCAGTTCCAGGGGTTTTAGTCTAAGTTTCATATTTCAACGCATATATAGAGTATTCTGAATGATTTGTCGTTTTAGGACGCGTCTACCTTTGATTGTGTATAGTGCATTGGTGAATTGCGGTAGAGGATTGTTAGTATGGCAACGCGGACTTAGAGCATATGGAGTAGTTATCGATGATGCACGTTGAAGACTTTCATACGACTGCATACACCCGCGGTCATAAACAAAGCAGTAGACTGTCTATCGTGGTTGGCACAATAGTATAAGTATTAAATGAGTAATGCGATTAATCTGAATGCAAATGCGGGGACTGGCATGCTCGCGTCTTCTAAGGCTGAGATGATTAAATACTTAGACGTTGTAAACGCACACAATTAAGACCAAACTAGTATGATGGCGAATCGCAAGTTTGAGTAGTTGAAGACCTTGACCTCGCAATTAGTGAGCAAGTCTGCATAAACAATAATAACAAGCTCTGGTACTGAAGGCAATTGCCTCGCGATTAAGTCAGTGATAGCCCATAAGTCATGTAATGCGGACTGCCCATCGCTGCACATAGTAGCGAGCGGTTATGAGCATAAATCAATTAGTAAGTGTCTACAACAGATATCAAGCAAGTTTAGTCCTTACAAGCGAGTTGTCGACGTCACCTACGTTAAACCACAACCTAACGGATTGATACTCGCGGATGATGTTCTGAATGCTATACAACCCAATACCGTTCTAATATGCATTATGGCGATTAATAATGAGTTAGGAAGCGATAACAGGTCTTAATTGATCGCAATAGGTCGAGGTCTAAAGCAGTTGAATAGATAGATACTCTTCTTCTCGGACTGCGTATAAGCCTTTGGTAAGTACTAGATACCCTTTGACGAAGCAGGATTAGACATGATTTCGCTTAGTTACTACAAGATATTTGGTCCTAACAAACTCGGAGCACTAGTCGTTAATAAGAAAGCAATAGATATAATAATGAACCATCCTCTGCTCAATTCGTCGTTGTTAGAAAGCGACAGCACCCACGGAGGTACTTAGTCCATTAGTTTATCAGCGTCAGCACTTAACTCGCTTCAAGTCGCAAATATAAACCGAGAGAATAAGAACAAGCGATTGCTTAAACTGCGAGAGTATTTAGAGCAGCTTCTATCCCAATCCTTTACATGCAAGTAGTATACCGATATGATACCATTTAACCCCAGTTCTATAACTAAAAAGTGGGTTTTAATAATATTTTCGCCAATCCGCTATTCGGTTCCAAACACGTTTATGTTCTCCTTTATACGTAAGATAGGCACTGATACGCTGGATGCTCCTTGTGGCAAGAAGTTGACTGAATACTTTGCGTAGAATAATATAATAGTATCTAATGGTAGTGCTTGTGGTTAAGAGAGCGAGAGTCTAGAAGCGATTGGAGTTCCTAAAAAATTGCAGCAATCCGCAGTTAGAGTGTCTTTTAGCGACTTGACAATAAAAAATGAGTTGAAGACCTTCGTAAATGCTCTAGTATAGTATATAGCGAAGGAATGACTCATACTTGATTATCTCTTGCACTTTTTAGATTCGCGAGCATGTTTTTTATGTTTGATGCCTATTCTTGATTAATAGGACTCCCTTTGGGTTATAAAGACTGCTTCCTGCGATTCCATACTGCAAGTACTGATACAGTGAGGGATATGATTCCAGATCCGAGTTATTCTAGCTAGTACGTGAATGCATAAGACATATAGATGACTCCAAATATAGTAAGCACTTTTATACCCACTAAATCGGTGTTAACGCATTCATTGAACAACCGCGGGGTCTAAACAAATATAGATATCATCAGCCAAATCGAGTATATATAGTTGCTAATCTAAAACCACACTTTGTAGCAGAAAGTAGCATCTTGGTGCTGTTGGAAGTAGTAGAACATGTTATAAGGAATCGCGAGTCCAAACGCAACCTAGCAATTAACGACTTCGTACACCCATACATTCACATTATATTCACTCGGATACCATAGTATAGCAGATCCAATAACAGTTGTTAACAAGTGCCTCAGAATCGCAAGCGTTTAAAGTATTCTATGCGGACCCCAGAATGGCTTTATGTCGTCTTCGTTATTCATTTATTAGTTGTTTGTTTAATATCTGTACATAGTATCCGATTAGTCCGATAATGTGTAGTTCATTTATTCATGATCTGTTTAATATATCCGCATAAATAGTTAATATCAAAGCCATTATGGATTACCCCGCGGAGTACGCAAAAGCATATATTATTAAAATATGAAATGGATATTTAACGATCATTCAACGTGCGAGCAATAGAAGAGTTAGCTGAAAAAACCGCGGAATTCAACTAGGACTTAGAAGCGAATGTGTAGACCCCGAGTTCAGTGAATCAGTCCAAATATAGTATTAATTGGAGCATGGTTAAGAGTGTGTTGATCATTATCGGATGCGTATTCGTCATCGGGCTTCTCATCTATATGATCTATAAAAAGGTTAGCAAGCTTAGAACGAATGTGAATAAAGAACCAAATGCTCCAGACCAGCCCAACTCCGATGACAAACTCAAGAAGCAGCTTCAAGACGATCAGTCTGAATAGAAGTCTACTCCGCCCATCGACTTTGCTAGCAAGATAGAGTCTCTTAAGCGTGCTAAATTGAACCTTTAACCCCTCGAAAAGGTACCTGAGACCGCAAATGTCGCTGAAGAGGAATCTCAAAAGCTTCTGGACGAGAGTTCGGACGATGAATAGCATTTATCAGAGGAAGAATAAGAACACTCTAAAAGCGAATCCGGAGACAGTCAAGACGATTAAGACGAGGATGATGAAGAAAGTGCATCTAATACAACTCAATCGGATAAAGACGCAGGTGAGGACGAGATTCTTATAGACTGATCATCTAACTCATTTTTTATAGCGTCTTAGCCCCGTGACTGATAGTGTGCAGAGATGTTAAACAGATAGTATACAAAAGATAGATAGTATAAATGCGTAGTGCTTTGATTGTACTTATGACGATAAATACTGCGAAGTCGTGGTCAACGTATGGGCATCTCGTAACAGCGTCTGTTGCTCACTGCATTCTTGAATAGTACGACCCAACTATAATAGATAGAGTAGAAGACTTGTTGTCTGACCTGCGCACTAACTAGACCCGCAATGAGTTGGATCACTCGTTTGTTGAGGCTTCCGTCTTCGCGGACTACATCAAGACTCAAGGCGGACAATGGCAGCAGTCTTGGCATTATAACGACTTACCGCTTAAACCGATTAAAGCCCCTATATATGTAGACGACACTCTATTCAACTACAAATTCCTCTAATCTAAACCGCGGGTCAAATCGGAGTCTCTTACCGTTGATTCTGCTCTTAAATAGTCTATACTCGTACTAAATGCATCTATCGCGGGTTAAAGCGAAGACGTGTTGATGCAAGTCCCTATATACAAGACAGTCAGAAGCAGATACAGCAACCAATAAGAAGCAATTAGCGTTATACTCAGACTACTTATACACTATGTAGGAGACATCTCTTAACCTTTGCACACCGCTAATAACAACGATAGAGGAGGCAACGACTTCCCACTCAAATATCACTACGGAGTCGATGAATTACACGCCCTCTGGGACACTTCTATATATCTATTCGCTAAATAGCACCCAGCACTGCCTTTGAATGAATCAGACTGGTCGCAACTCTCCAACTACTCGTGTTCTCTATTAAATCAATTCTAATTCGACTCAGATCCTCTAGACGTTGACTTCTGGTTGCAACAAAGTCATGACGAGGCCAGTGATGCGTATTGGGGTATTTCAAAGGGCTAAACAGTATCATTGGAGTATATGATGAAGAATTAGAAGACGACTCTGCAAAAGATCACACTTGCGGGATATAGAATAGCTAATGTGTTCTAAAAACTCTTCAAACGGTGAGCTTGATAAATGCACTTTTTGGAAGAGCGATTTGGTAATATTTTTTATCGTCCAGGAACCGCAGGGGTGAGTTGAGATGACTTAGCTATATTTTAGTTCTCGTCTATATACTTAG
>Ga0078894_10003980_pt1 | contig 11243 bp, 15 predicted proteins | sample LauGreSu1BDMLBSD_2_FD_67506 | JGI IMG/M metagenome (GOLD analysis project Ga0078894, IMG submission 67506) | Freshwater lake microbial communities from Lake Michigan, USA - Su13.BD.MLB.SD (version 4) (version 4) | ecosystem: Environmental > Aquatic > Freshwater > Lake | place: Lake Michigan... | reverse complement strand
GGAGTATATAGATTAAATATTAACCAAATACACAACCATTGTTACCGATACAATACCAAGCACCACTTACAAATTGTAAAGTACAAGCATCACCCTTAGCATCAAAAGTAATAGTCCCATCAGCATTTGCAACATCCCAACCAGCATGAGCTACAGTAACTACCATATCACCACCATCGGTCTTCATAACGAGAATCTTGATTTGACCTTCTACACCATCAGCAAGTGTTGAAGTTTCAGCACCACCAGTGACATAATAGGTTGTTGATGTAGCAACAGAGGTAGCAACAGCATTACCACCATCTTCAGCAACACTACTAAGCTTCAATACATTAGTTAATGTACCGACTGTTGTAATTGCATTTGAAACATCAGTATTTACGATAAATGATGTTGTGATATAACCTTCATTGATTAAACCACGAATACCACCTTGTTGATAGCTAAATGCAATTTGATCTGTGAAAACCATATCTACATAACCACCTACTGGTACATATTGTGCAGACTTTTGATTTTGTACACGACCATTTGAATCCTTACCATCATGGGTATCAGGAATATAAATTGAAGAACTGTTGAGACCTGCATGGGTTACTCTTAATATAATGCCGTATGACATAGTATTTCTCCTAGAATGTTATTTATCTATATCTAATATATAAAGAGTAAATAGATAAACTATATATTGAAGACTATACTTTCTTTATGAAAATACACTTATAAGTTTCAAAAAAATAGAAAGTTTATAAAAAATGAGTGTAGTCTTTAAAAGAGGTCAAACCCTAAGCAGAGGTGATTTAGATATATTCCTCACTAATAGCAGTGGGAATGTCGCTAATGCTGCCGAAATCACTTATGCTATCTATTTTGTCGACCAACAAGTTGATGTTCTTATCGGTGACCCCGCCCGTATTCCCGAAAATCCAGCTGTTGGTGAATATTATGCTTCTCTTAGAATACCTGCCACAGCCACCTTCGGTACTTATAGAATTAAATGGGCAATTAAAGAATTTGTTAATAGCCAAGTACAAAATATAGTCCAAGAATTTGCTGTCGTTAATAACGAATCAGTTCTAAGCTATGGTATGTCCCCCGAAATGAAATCTATGGTAGATAAACTTAGAATCTTACTTAGAGACCAGTGTATTGGTGGTGAAGAGAAAATCTTATTAGATGTTAATGGTGAAAAAGTAGTAATTACTTTAGAAGAACTTCATGATCTGATAGGAGATTTAAAATGAATCCCATCTTAGAACAGTTATTAATACAGCACGACATAGCAATATCTGCTTTTCAAAAGAAAGGTAGAGTATCTAAAGAAATAGTTGAAAAAAGATCTTTGATTATTACCTATCTACATGAAAAAGGATTTTCGTGGGAGGAAATGAGAAATATTACAGGTTTAGGTAATGCCACAATACAAAGACTTTCTAAAGGTAAAAAATGTGAAGCTGTAAAAAACAAATTAAAAAACATTGGGGGGAATGTAGGCAAATCTTGGAAAGGTAAAAAAAGAGAGGGTCAATTAGAAAGGCAATGGGAAAAAGGAGATTTTGATTGCCTAAGAGGACGAAAAAGAACAGATGAAGAAAAAGCAACATTAAAAAAAGCATGGTCTAAAAAAGAAAACAAAGAAAAAGCATCTTTTAATTCAAAACATTATGTGTGGGGTAACCCTGAAGTAGTTAAAAAAATTATGGATTTCCATCTCTCGCCTGAACAAAGAAGGATGTGTTCAGAAAAGCAAACTATGAGAATGAAAAATAATCCTAATCCTTTTTTAAGAGGTCGCAGTGAAATTGTCAATGCAAATAAAAATGATGTTAGACAAGTAAGAGTCAGATCATCATATGAAAAAAAAGCTATTGAGATATTAGATAATGATGAAAATGTTATTTCATATACCTATGAATCAAAGCATATAGATAATGACGGATTTATTTTACCAGACTTCGTAGTTAAATATAGAGATAAGACTGTCCTTATAGAAGTAAAATCTAAATGGGTGCTTAAGTTGTCCGAAGAACACCGAGTTAAAAAAAGAATTAAGAGAAGTGAAATTCTAGCTAAGAACAATAACTGGTGTTTTGCCATTTGGACAGAAAAGGAACTTGGATTATGTTAAGCGAGGATATTAAAAACAAAATTAAAGAATCTTTTAAAGATGGTACTTTAAAAGTCCAATCTTTAAATAAAGATGGCATTTTATCATGGCAAAGAATTGAAAAAGCACACAAAAATGAAACATCATGGGAATCTATCTATTCTATTAAAACTGAATTAGGTAGTATGGTTCTCACAGGTGGTCATAGAGTATATACAGATATTGATTATGCTGTTGAAGTAGAAGATTTAAAAGAAGGTGATTCTGTTTATTCTTTACAAGGCAAAGTTAAAATATTATCTATCTCTCAAATAGATAATAGAGATCATATGTATGATCTCACAGTAGAGAATAACCACAATCTCTTTTTATTTGAAAGTAAAACACTGGTTCACAACTGCCCAGATAAATTTTACCATTTTAGACCACCAGAGTCTGAAGCTGTGGTAGGTCAATATAATAGAGTCTTCGGTCAAGTATGGGAAGATTATGAATTAATGGAGTATTTAGAACGAGCATTAGATTGGTGGAATATGATGCCCCCTGAAACAGAAGGTTATAGAACCATCGAAACTCTTGTAAATACTAAACCTGCTTGGCGAACTCCTATTTTACAGGGTGCTATTGTATTTGCAGCTATGGCTTTACAAGCTAACTGGATTGTTGATGAATTTGATTATTCTATAGGTGGTATTTCACTTAATATAGATAAATCATCTAAATATGAAGGCTTGAAAAGCTCTGCTGAAAGTCAATGGCAAACTGCTACTGAAATGAAAGCTAGAACCACTAAGATCATTAGAGGTCTTGTCCAACCTAAATATGGTGTTGGTGTTAGATCAGCATTCGGCCCTAATGTTGGTCGTGGTGTCCTATCCCCTAGAAATTTTATATAGTTAAAGAAAGAATAAAAATGCACTTCTCCTCAGAACAAATAGAAAAAATAGTTTCATGGTTATATAAAGCCCTCTCTGCTACCGTCCTACCCTTATTATACTGGCTGAACAGCATCTCGATTGAGAATGCTCTTATCAAAAACAATATGGAAATTGTTAAAAACCAAGTTGTTAAAATGGATTACCAAATCTATGAAATCAAAAAAGAAATTTCTGAGGACAAAGTCATTGATGCCCAAACAAGACAAAACTTAAAAGATATTGAAAAGAACATAGACCATGTACAGAAAAATCTGTCCGAAATACAAACGATTTTGCTAAATAGAGAGAATCCCTGATAAGGAGGTGTATTATGATTATAAGCGATCTCGCTCTTAACACATCTATTTTTATTACATCTGTTATTATTGTAGCTGTTAGCTCTTTTACTTCAGATTCAAATAAAAAAGAAAATATAACCCCTGAGGTGCATCTTAAATCTGAGGAGGAAGTTAAACCACCCCCTAAAGAGCAGATCGAATTTTATAATCTTAAACTTAAATGTGTAAAACTAGAAAAGTCTTCTGATGAACTCCTTAACACTATTAAAAAGGATTTAAAATGAATGACTTTTACTTAGGTATAGCTATACTCATAGCTTCAATTATTATGTTTTTAGTCTCTTCTTTAAACCAAGAAGAGTGTATTAAAAACACACCTATGAAACTAGATGAGATACAATTAGATTTTGATAAGCCTATTTATCCTCTCTTAAAAGAACCCTTATTTGATGATAACTTTAAAATGATACTACCTGAAGACCCACCTAAAATTGATAAGATGATAGAAAAATCAAATAAGATAAATAAGCAATCAGATTACATGAAAAACATTTTGAAAATTAAAAAAGCGAATCAGAATGCTTTACATATTAATGAAAAAGAAAAAAGGCTTTGACTTTTTAGGTATAGTGCTTATATGAAAACAAACCTTTTATTTATATGGAGTATATACTATGTCCGAACAACCTAACTTTTCTGTTGCAGGTAATCTATCTGAAAAGCAACTTGCTCAATTCAATGAATTAAAACAAACTGCTGTTCAACTTGTTAATCAAATCGGTGCTTTAGAAGTGAAGAAAGCTAGACTTCTTGCTGATGTTGATGCTAATGAAGAAAAAGCTCAAAGCCTACTTAAACTTATTAAAATGCAATTTGATCTATCAGAAGATAGTCCTTTTCAAATTCTTGAAGATGGTCGTATCGTTACACCGATTAAGGCTTAATATCTATTAAATAATCCGAATTATCTAAATCTAAAGTAAATTTAATATTTAATCCTTCATAAGCAATTCTATTTAGTCTTAAACCTATAATGATAGGTAAGAACGAAGTCTTATATAAAGTATCTAATTGCTTAGATAATAAACTTTGTAAATTCTTTAATCTCAAAGTATCTTTTGAATTTAGAGCATCTTTTAAAGCATCTAACTGATAATCTAAACTCTCACCTACAAGACCTTTATTCTCACTCATATTAAACAAATACTTATAGGTATCTATAACTAGCTTCTCAGCTTCATCTTCCTTTGCCCTTGCACTTAAGACCTTTAATTCAAGGGTACGAATATCATTTTCGAGTAATAAAGGTAAAGAGAGTTTTTCTATGCCAGGTATAGAAAATCTACGATCTAGGTAAAAATTACCCGATTTAAATTTATTGCTCAATACATTTAAAGACTTTGAACCAAAATCAACTTTATAAGATTCTACATCTGATTTAGAATCAGAAATACTTGGAGGTGAGAAATTCATACTTGGGGTAATATGATACTTCTTCAATTCATCTATTTGCTCTTGTGTATAAGAGCAAACTGTATTGTCTTTTAAGATACCTCTTAGGAAATCTGTGACAATAACTAAACTGATTAAAGTTCTAGGGTTAGAAGAATCTGTATTAGCATAAATATCTTTATTTAAGATAGGGATGTCCTCAATGTTAATTTCAAACATAAAATGGTCAGTATGCGTACCCTCTTCAAAAAAGTCATAATTTAGACCTGTTTTAGATTCAAACTCATCTAAATACTTATTATCTACTCTAATAAGTAGAGTTTTAATCCTACAACCTTGCACATCATAAAGGTTATATGACTTATAGGATTGTATATTTAACTTAATCCCAGACACTTCTTTAATAGGGGTATCCGTTTCTTTATCATAAAGCTCAACATTTTCTTTAAGGGAGATATTAAAGTCCCCATTATTTGTAAAATCAGCATTTACAAGATATGCCCATTCTTTAGTAGTGCTTCGTGTTTCATATTTACAAGGGATAAATTCACCTTGATCATTTAATGAGCCATACTTTTTAGAAGGGGATTTTCTTTGGTAGATTTTATGTAGCTGTACAATATCTACCATAGCCTTAGCTTTTACCATTTCTTCAAATAAGGTAAATAGATCACATGATGGTAATTGACCAGGATTTTTAACAAATGGGATAGTAGGCTTTCTTTTTAATAAGAAAGCATCGAGGTGGTCAATAGCTACAATCACTTCTTTAGTAGAAGTAGCTTCTTTAAAGCGAGAGATAAGAATTCTGTCATTCGTTCTGATTAAACAATCTCTAGCATCATAAAACTCACCTAATGAATAAAGTACTCTTGAGAAAGCTGCAATTAAAGTTTGATTAGCATCTTCTTCATCAGTAAGAGAATCAAAGGTAGTTTTATTGATTTTCTTAAATGAGTAAAGTTTAGGATTTTCAGCTGAGATATAATAAAAATCTTGGTTGCTACCTAAAACGAGATTATCTGATAAACAGATTTTATATTCTCTTTCACCTACGGTAGCTAATTTATTGTCTTGGATAGATTCTTCTTTAACGAGAAAGAAGTGATTATTTGTAGCTAATTTCATAGCTTAGTCCTTTCATATATGATTTATAAGACAAGATATATTATATGAAATAGGAGCAAGTAAGATGTTGAAAATATCTAAACAGGAACTTAGTGAATTTTGGAAATCGGTAGAGAATGTAAAGGTTATAAATCCTGAAACAAAAAATGAGGTGAAACTTAAATCTTTAAAACCTGAGGAATTTCAAAGTCATAAAAAGATATTAAAGCAATATTGGGATCAATGGGAAAAAAGCAAAAAAGAAGATATAACACCTAAAGTTTCTGAAACTAAAAAAATAGGTCAAGGTTTTAGTTTCCCTGTTGATCATGGAAAATTAAATGAACTGAATATCCCACCTGAGCAAAAAGAAGATATGAAAAAACAAGTTTTAAAGGGAGGTATCTTTATAGAAGGGATAGGAGAAGAAGGTCTTAAGGGGGAAGCTGAAAAAGAATGGGTATCTAAACAATTAGGTATTCCTAAAGATCAAATTAAGGTTACTGCATATGATGATGTTTTAGTAGAGACATATCCTGAAAAAGAAGTCCTAGCTTATGCTACTTTCTCAAATCCTGACCATTTTAAAAATGATAAAAGGTTTAACCCTAAAAAACCTAAAGAATACCTTAAAAGTCTTTTAAAAGATAAAACACAATCCTATCAAGGATATGAGTTTAAAGATGATGAAATAGATAAATACATTGATCTTATAGAGAAGACTGATTCTGATGTTTTAAAACCAGGTAAATTTAAAGATAGTGGTGATTTATATAATGCTATCTATTATCTAACCTTTGATGGTCCAGGTGAACAAAATGATGATGGTACTAATAAAAACCTATTAGGTAATAAAGTAACAGAACTGTTAAAAGCTAGAAGACAAAATCTAATAAATTTACAAAAGAAAAGTGGTGGAGTATCTTTTATAGGTTCAGGTCATTTTGATGCTATTAAAGCAAGAGTAGATGAAGAGGATGATTTAACTATGTCTGAATTTTTTAAAGATAAGACCTTCACCTATACTGATAAAAAAGGAAATAAGAAAGAGACTAACTTTAAAGGTCTTTTAAATTTATATAAAAAAGATAAGGATAATGAATCTATAAAGAAGGTTTATGAGTCAGCTAAAAAAGAATATAAATCTATAAAGAAGGGGAGTCTTTTATATAAAGCTATAAAATATGCTTATCTAAATAAGTCTGAGAGACCTAAAATTTTAGAAGATATTTTAAAGGTTATAATATAATAATTAGGACCCAGTATTATGTAACATAATATTATTATATATATGAAGTATATGTTACATTAATACTATTAATATAACTTCATATGTTTATAGACTCTATAAGGTATTAATTCGACCTCACCAGAGTCTTCCATAGCTTTATATGTATCTGTTATATGTATAATCTTCTTTATCTTAGGTTGTTCATACGAAACCACCTCAAAAGACTTTAAACCTGGTATATGTTTAAATCCTTTAGAGTCTAAAATATATAAGTACATAGGAACACCCTTCCAAAATTTATCAAATGACCCTTCCCACATTTCACCTAAATAAAAATTGTCAGTGTCTATATTACCAAAATCAGCATCTTTATCTTTCCAACTGTGTGTACCCATAGCTAAAGCTACACCTTTAGATGAAGTCGCAAAAACAGCCGGTTTAGGCCCACTTAAATAATGAGGCTTTAATTTAAATTCTGTGAAATATACGGGAGACCCATGATATAAATTTGCCATGTTTTTATCCTTTATAAAAAGTCTTTATATAAGATACGACTTATAGGAGAATTATTATGACAGCAGGCTGGGAATTATCTCGATCTCCTTATCCTTTACCCCCTAAAAATACATCAGCTTTATGCCCCTTTATTAAGGGTGTTATTGATTTAAGATGGGAAAGTCCTACTAATTTACATGATAACGAAGGTTGGATTATTAGGGGTGTTAATATTTATAGGTCCGGTACATCAGATAGAGGTACTTATAAAAGAATAAATGCAACTCCTATTGGTGGAGAATATTATAGAGATGTAAGTCTATCTGAAATGCAACATGATGAAGTTATAACTCATTGGATCAGTAAAGGAAGACAAGATGGTACTTATACCTTCCAAACTAAATATCCTATTGCTCGTATAGGTAGTGCTATAGAACCTACAAGCTCAGGTCGTGATGTTGTTGTTAAAGTAGATGGTAGAATCACCCCCGTTTATTATATTGTAGGTCAAACAGGTGAAGTTACTCTTAGTCAAGGTTATAGATTAGATCCTGTAAATAGCGATAAAGTACCTGACTTGATTATAAATGACAATAGTGTAGTTACTATTACATATCTAGGTTATAGCATACCTGATAGAATAGCTCATATTGTCGACAAAAAGACCTATTATAGAATCACTACTGTTGCTGAAGACCCTACAACAGGTGCTTTACATGAAACCCCTTTAAATTACTCCGTCCCTTTTAGTGATATAGAAATAGAAAAAATGGATTGGATGTGGCGAGAAGGTGTTAGAAGAAATCAATGGGCATTAGAACAAGGTGGGGAGAGAGTAAGGTTATTTTTAAAAAAGATCACAGGTATTCCTTGTTCTTGTAGGGACTTTAATAGAAAAACCTTATTGTATATGAAGCAACCTGACTCAAGATGTAAAATATGTTTTGGTACAGGTATAGAAGGTGGTTATGAAGGACCTTATGATATAATTATAGCACCGGATGACTCAGAAAGAAGAATCAGCCAAGCTGTTCAAGGTCGTAGAATGGAACACTCTTATGAAACATATATTGGCCCTAGTCCTATCGTCCAACAAAGAGATTTTATAGTTAAACAAAACAATGATCGTTATAGTATAGGTCCTGTAAGAAGACCTAATGCTAGGGGTAATGTTTTACAACAGCACTTTAATTTAGGTTTTCTTGATATAGGTGATATTAGATATGATGTACCTATGAACGGAGTTCCGTTGGTATGGCAAAAGACTAAATACACATATCAACCTATACGAGATACTTATAATCCTAGAGGAGATGCACCTTACCAAACAGAACCCGATTCAGCTATTCCTATGGAAAATGATAGACCAGATATATCTAAGAATCATTTACTGAGGGGTAGAACAGCAGTATGGGAAAATCATAACAGTGGAGGTTAATTATGGCTATAGGTGGTATAAATCTGCAACCTGACCAAACAGGAAGTAGTATTAATGATAAGAATAGAAAATTTGTATTCCGAACAAAAGCAACAAGAGCTAAAGGAATATCTAATATTGATGTTCTTGAATATATGGATATTTTTGGGGAAGAAATAATAGATGGTATAGAATACCAAGCAAGAGAAGCATCTCGTTTATATGATGCTGTACCTAGAGAAGAAAAATTTTTTAAATCTTTCTTTTATGAAATACAAGGTGGAGATATCGTTATATATAGTAAATGGGAATGGATAACTAAATATTTACAAGACTCAGACCCTAAAAAAATGGAATGGTTAACTAAACAAGCAAATAGTTCTTTATCAGTAATACCTTTAAAAGATGATAAGGGTCATATGATATTTAGGACAGTACCTTTATTAAAAACAGATGCTTGGGTACATCCAGCTATAAAAAGATGGACTTGGATTGAAAAAGGGGTTGCAAGAGGAACAAATAAAGCTATAAATAGGATTATGCAAATGATTCTATTTGAGGAGAGAAAATCTTGAAAACAACAGATAAATTTATAGATGATATTATACAAGATATTATCAAGTATGGTAAAGAAGATCCATTTAATGATTTTACATATACAGTAAAGATACAAGATAAAGAGGGGAATGAAAAATCCCTAGAAGGTTTATATTTTATGGATATAGAAAAGAATACTCTTATCCTTAAAGAAAAGTAAAATGTATCATAATCTGACTCTACAAGTAAGAAATCTAATTATAGAAGAACTTAAAGCACATTGGGCGGATCATCCTAGATATCCTGAGATGTCGCATTTTATTCAAGGCAAGTATAGCTTTGAACAAAGACCACAATTCGGTATGATTGTGAAAACAAGTGGTGCTAGTAATATTACCTTATCAGCTCAAAACTATATAGGTGAGGTACAAGGCTATTGTTTATCAGCACAAACTATAAATAGTAATAAAACCTCTTCTATTGAATGGGTAAAAGAACATCCTTTACCTAGTCGTATAGCTGAGCCAGGTATTTATATTTTAGATATAGCTGAAACTGAAGCTAATTCTAGACTTTTTAATGTCAATATGACTCAATATAAAAAGAGAAAAGAAACAGCACCTGTATTTATAAACCCTACAACTATTGAATTATTAGGCACTCCTACATCTAATTCTTTAAAAATTATAGAATACCCTTCTCGTATGAATTTCACAGATTATACAAGAAATGGAACTACACTGACTTTAGGAGAACCTTTGCCTAAAGGTATTAGCCTAGAAATAAATTATACTGAGTTTATAGATACTTTTGAACCATACGAAGTACAACCTGATTATACATATAGTGAATTAATACCAGGTGTCTTAATTCACTTCGGTCGTAATTTAAATGACGGAGATCAACAAGCTATTGTTGTATATGAAGATAAAAATCCGATATACAGAGAATATGGTGGGAGATTTGATGTTTCAGTGGATATAGACATAATAGCTCGTGATCCACACACACAAGCTGATATATCAGATCATATGATAGTATGGACATGGGGGGTATTAAGGGAAAAGTTGGGTAGCTTTGGTTTAAATATGAATGATATAAATTATGGTGGTGAGTCAGAAGAAGCTTATGATGAAAATGGGGATGATTATTTTTATAATGCTAGTATGGGATTCACAATACAGACAGATTGGTTTATTCATGTACCTATTATAGACAGCTATCAGCTTATAAAACAGATAAATTTGATACCTGTGGAAGTTTTACCAAGTTCTGATCCATTCTTAATCATAGGTAATGACTATTTAAAGCAAAGAATAAGATAATTTATTTATTTACCTTATATAAGTAAATAAGGAGTCTTTATGCCAATAGTTAAGTTTCAATGTCATCATTGTGGTTTTCGTTTTTCCAAAAGAGTCAATCTTGGAGTAAATGAAACCTCTTGTCAAAACTGTAATGATCCTGCTTTGTCTTTAGAAGCTAAAGCATCAGTAGGGTATGATGCTAAAATTGATGGTGTAGTTCGCCCTCAAGCTTCAGGTATAGAATCTTTAGATACTGATGTCGAAAGAGTAGTAGCTAAAGATTCTGCTGATAAATGGGAAATCATTTATCAAAGAAGACAAGATAAATGGGACATTGTTAATGAAACAGGTGAACAAGGTAAACACATTATGGT
>Ga0078894_10003979_pt1 | contig 11246 bp, 9 predicted proteins | sample LauGreSu1BDMLBSD_2_FD_67506 | JGI IMG/M metagenome (GOLD analysis project Ga0078894, IMG submission 67506) | Freshwater lake microbial communities from Lake Michigan, USA - Su13.BD.MLB.SD (version 4) (version 4) | ecosystem: Environmental > Aquatic > Freshwater > Lake | place: Lake Michigan, USA... | reverse complement strand
ACTTGTCGTATCCAAACAGTTACCAAAGAACAAAATGCTCACTACTACGAATTGATCAGCGAGTTTGATAAAATTAAAGATATTCCAATTTTATTCAATACAAGTTTTAATCTAGCAGGTGAGCCGTTGGTTGAAAATCTTAAAGAAGCTACAAACACATTGCTTAATTCAGAAATGAAGTATCTATGGTTACCTGAAATTGGTAAACTATTAACAAAGCAATAGTATAATAACAAACTAGGATATTTTAAATATCCTAGTTTTAATTGTTTTTACTTGCTATATACAAAATATAATCTTCCAGGATCTGTACTTTCTTGTTTAAATGATTCTAATTTAAGATTATATTTTTCTTCAAACTCTTTTACTACTTCAAAAGACCATTTAAAAATTTCAACCCATGGTCCGTTTTTCCATTGAATTCCTGGATTGGCACGGAAATACATTTTACCACCTGGCGCTAGTAAATTTACACAGTGAGCAAATCGAGACTCGATATCTTCTTTCGAATTAAAATTGATTGACCCCAATATAATAATATGATCGTGTGTGCCCGGTTTAACTTTATAATCAAGAATATCCACCATATAGTCGGCACAGTTATTATAGGGATCAATGCCTATTAAATTAGGAATACGACCTTTAAATGGATGATAACCGCAACCAACGTCTAATACATTTTTAGGATCCTGCTTGTTAATTTCATCAGCCAATGCCCAACCAGTATAATTGTAATCATCAGTGCGCGGTTTCCATATTTCACCAAAAAATCTTTTAAGATATCTGCGATCAAATTCGGATACAATGTCACTTAGCTTGCCAGCAAAGTCGCAGTTAAATCCCAACTCTGCTTCTATAGCGTCTTTAAATTTATTATATCTGGCAGGAGTCCACGGTAGTTGATCTACCACAGTATCTGCATCTATAACAACATTCTTATACTTAGGTAAATTAAACGCTTCGTGTAAATTTTCAGTAATTAAGTCAAAAATTTTAGTATTCATTAAAAAATTTCCGTTTTAGATAAACAAATTTATAAAAATATAAAAAAATTACAAATCTTTATAAATTTGTATAACTATTTAACACAAAGGACATAATATGAAAAAATTATTAGCTGTATTATTATTGGTTCCGGCCCTTGCTTGGGCACAGTGGGCTCCTAGCAAAACAGTTACGACCACTATTGGATTTGCTACAGGATCCGGTAACGAGATTAGTTTTCGCAAAGCATCAGAAATTGTTATGAAACAGAATTCTGGCGTAAATTTTCTAGTAGAAACCAAACCTGGCGCCGATGCCGCGGTGGCTTCTAATGCTTTTATGTCAGCACCTAGCGATGGATTGCACCTAATGGTGCCCAGCCACATGAGCCTGTTTGTCACCAACGACATTTGGCAGAAAGACATTAAGCGTTTTGAATACAATAGTTTTAAGCCTGTAGCAACTTTGGGCAAGAGTTCCTTGGTGTTAGTGGCTTCAAGTAAAAGCTCGGTAACTACTCCGCAAGAGTTTGTGAAATACATCACCAATGGCAAACCGGTTAATATTGCCGTGGGTGGCGGAGCACATAGAATGGCCTATGAGTACATAATGATGCGTACCAAAGCCGACCCTAAACAGATACAACACGTGGCATTTAATGGGCCAGCACCTGCGGTGCAGAGCGTGGCCAGCTATGATGGCAAGTCAGGAACCGAGTTTGGCATCATGCCCATAGCCATTGCCCGGCCTCTTATAGAAGCTGGCAAAGTCAAACCCATCGGACTTACTGGTGGTCCTAAGTTAAAAGCCTTGCCAAACGTACCGTTGCTCAGTGATGTGATTCCTGGACTCCGAGTGTATGCTGGCTGGATTGTTGTGTTACCTCCGCAAACTCCCAACATCATTGTGGACTGGTATGTGGACAAGTTCTCCAAAGCAATACTAAGCAAAGAATATCAAGACTGGGCCGAGCAGAACTATATAATTATAGATCGTGATGAACTTAATCCCAAAGGGATTATGACCTATGCTGAGGAACTACGCACAGCATTTGCACCTATAGCACGCAACATTAAGGTAGAAAAATAATTGAAATATATTTTTGTAGCAGGTGCGCCGGGTTCCAAGTGGAGCTCAGTAGTAAAAAACATTTATTATAGCAACGATATTGATCAAAGCGACAATTCTACTCAACGAAGCTACGCTCATGCAGGCGCCTATTCTGGAACACCCATGCATCTAGGTAGTTATTTTGATCCAGGCATGGAATTTGGTACATGGTTTGATCGGTTAGATCGATATACTAAATCAGAATGCGAGTCTGAATTTGATCGTCCTTTTTCAGGTACCGGTATTCGAATTATTAAAAGTCACATGTTTATGCATCATGTGGGGTTTCTAAAACAGACCTGGCCCGATTGTCCTATTATATTAGTACATCGCGGTGATGACGCTTGTTTAGGGTGGTGGGTAAGATGTGGGGGCTTTGATATTTCTTATCCTAATTATCGACCATACTATAAAGATATTGAAACCATGTATCAAGAAATAATCAAACAAAATAGCTCTATGAGACCTTATTGGGACTTTGGAGAACTGGTAGATACCAATATTGAACTATGTAATCGGTTGAAAATTGCACATCCGCCTGCAGAGTATGTTCAAATTTTTTCAGATCATAAAGTTAGAGTCAAAGTAATATAGTTGTAAGCCGAAGTTGATGATCAAAAAATAAAAGCATAATAAGTATATACATGATTATTGATTACAAAAAAGGCATACACGCAGAAAGCGGCAAAAATTACATAGTTGAAAAGGACATAATCACAGTTCCTTTTTGGTCTGAAGACCTTTGCCGTCAATTTGTAGAATTAGCACAATTTTACGATCACAAATTCCATGATCATGAACAGCCTACAGATCAACTAGGTTATAGTGCATTGTATTTTAGTCACATTAGCCAGTATCTTTTTGACGATTATGTGGCACACTATGCTAAAGATTTGTTACCTATTATTAAAGAAGTATGGCCTCATGCCAAGGTGCCGGGATGGCAAAGTCCTTTTATATTAAAATATTCTGTAGAAGGTAAGCGACATCTAGCACCACATCATGATTTGAGTGCGCTCAGTTGGAATATTAAACTTAACGACGACTACGAAGGTGCTGCTTTAGAATTTCCCAGACAAGGTATCACTAATAAAGATACACCAATCGGTCATTTGATGTTATGGCCTTCTACAATTACACATTATCATCAGGTGCCTCCGATTATATCTGGAGTAAAATATTCAGTAACAGGCTGGACATGGCCCAGTGGAGCTCCTGACTTTCACGGCATACGAAATACTTTTAAGGACTAAGATGTACAATCACATATTTCCAATTACTTACATTCAAAAAAATTTAGCAGACGAGTTAGACAAAGGTGAAATTGACAGCATAATTGCTGACATGAAAAAAGAAAGGGAAACTGATCCCAACCTTATTAAAAATAAAGCAGGCAACTGGATGACATTTGATAAATTGTTGCTAACTAAACGATATGCTAATAGTACATTAACAAAAGTTCTTAGAGAGTATCTTAATCAGTATCGATTAGAAATACTAGGAGTTACTGATAACGAATTAGAAATTACAGAAAGTTGGGTTAATTTTTGTCAGAAAGGTGCAGGGCATCACATGCATAATCACTTTAACTCTGTAGTCAGCGGAACATTTTATTTAGATTTAAAAGAAGGAGAAGGCGGCGAACTTGTAATTGTTGATAATCGTAATAAGGGTACTATTCATCATCGCGCTGAACCCAACTATCATAATGTATCAGAAATTTATATAACTCCAAAAAAATACGATTTGCTTTTATTTCCAAGTTACATGTATCATTATGCAACACCTAACACCAGCGATGTAATACGCAAAAGCCTAGCATTTAACAGTTTTTATGCAAATGGAATCTGTGCCGATCCAGTAGGACGTAGTTGTACCGGTATTGATTTTACATTAAATACTCCATGAGACTTTCAGTATTAGATCAATCCACAGTAAATGATTCCATGCCTCAAAGCCAGGCAATTAATGAATCTATTGAACTGGCTAAAATTTGTGAGCAGTTAGGATATTATAGATATTGGGTAGCAGAGCATCATAACAGCGCCAGCGTTGCAGGCACTGCTCCTGAAATATTGATTGCTGCACTATCTACAGTAACTTCTACTATTAGACTAGGCAGCGCAGGAGTGTTGTTGCATTTTTATTCTCCGTTTAAAGTTGCAGAACAATTCTCAGTTATTGAATCTATTGCCCCCGGCAGAATAGATCTGGGACTTGGCAGAGCTCCAGGTGCTGACGGCCTAGCGGCCCGAGCACTTAATGAACATGTTAATCCTACCTCTGACTTTAAAGAAAAAATTAAAGAATTGTTGTACTGGACTGACGGAGTTCCGCTGCCCGAAGACCACATACATGCACATGGACTAGTGACTGCTAACCCATTAGGCTATAGCAGTCCAGATATTTGGATATTAGGCAGCAGCGTCGAAGGGGCAACAATAGCTGCAGAACTCGGATTACCTTATTGTTTTGCACATTTTTTTAATGATGGGGAACATATGGAAGCTGCGCTAACATTATATAAATCGAGGTATGTTCCAAGCGAACGATTTCCAGCACCCTATGTTGCAGTTTGCATCTCGGCATTGGCCGGTGACACAAACGAGGAAGCGATTCGACAGTCCCGAACACGAGACCATTGGCGAATAGGATTCGGAAGAAATCAACGTAATCCGTTGGTGCATCCAGATAAGTTGCCTGCGGCAGATTACACTGCTGAAGAATTTGAAAATATCAGCAAGTGGCATGCTAAAGCAATTGTAGGAACTGCTGATCAAATTAAAGAAAAACTAGCATCAATGGTCAAACAACACGGTATTGACGAGTTCGTAATTAACACATGGACTTATGACTTTGAATCAAGAGTTCGGTCCTATCAACTATTATCTAAATTAATTAAATGAAAATTACCAAACTAAAACATTGCATTGTCTATGACGAAGTATTAACTCCTGAGCAAGAAAAAGAAATACAAGACATACTTACAGACGAACGATTTATATGGACTGACTTCTGTGATCACACAGTTGGACCTGAGTTACAAGAGGAGTTTGGAGACTCTCATACAAAAGAAATGAGCCAATATGTTTCTATACAAGTTACAGCTAATCATGGTACGGGACTATTCTGTAATAAATTTGGAAATCTTTTAAAAATATTTTTAGAAAAAAATAAATTTTCTGCAGAATATGTATTTAGAATTAAGGTAAATTTACAAGAGAAATCAACAACACATACCAAAGAGGATTATGCTACACCGCATCTTGATTATTATCTAAATCATAATGTATTGTTATACTATCCTTACGATTCCGACGGTGACACATTATTTTTCAACAAAGCTAACAGCAAGTGGGATATAGTTGATCGCATTACACCTAAACAAGGTCGATTTGTGTTGTTTTCAGGAGAACAGTATCACAGCGGACAACCGCCTCTCATTTCTGAGAAGCGTGTTGTTGTTAATTTTGATTTTAAATAATATTAACCATGTGCAGATGGCAGAGATTGTGCATAGTCCAGAAGAGAATTAAACTCTGTAACCTTGACATTATTAGTCATTTCTAGAGCTTTGAATTTTAAATCTTTATTAGTTGCGCTCCTAATTACAATAGGTGTTGCTCCCACTTTACTGGCTGCTTTGATATCAGCAGACTCCACGCTGATATAGTGCGATTCTTTCCAGGTAATTTGCTCCTCATTTTCAGCCCTTTCAAACATTCCAGTGTTTGGTTTAACAAACGGATCTGTTTTATCTGTACTTGGAGCATAATATGCATTTTTTAATCTGCCACCCATTTTTTGAATTATTTCTGAAGTAGTGCCTAATATATTCTCAAAATCATTAATTTCTAGATTTTTAGTTCTGAGCGGTGGTTGTCCAGATATAACTAAAAAATCATATCCTTTTTGAGCCAACATTTGAATTGCTATTTCTACTCCTTCGGCAATTTTTAAATTATTACCGGGAGTGAAAGGAGTTGCATTATCAAATATTACTCCGAATAAATTTAAGGCAACAACTTTACGATTGCTGCGCAATTTCCATACATCATCAAAATATTGTTTATATCTACCCATTTTAATTACCCTGTTATATGATAATTTATACAATTTTTAGAATTTATTACTTAAATGTGATATGATAAATAATGCATATAAAACTATTACTCAAATCTATGTCTACCTCTCCTATCTTTAATTTTTATAAACTGTTACCTCGAAAATCCGAATTTCTTGATCGACGAATCGGAGGTATTGGTGAAGTTTTCTATGATCAAGATGCTCAAAGTTTAAGACTCTACGACGGACGTACTTCTGCTGGTATATCTATAGTTTCAGAAAATAATTTAACTGAAAAATTAGTAGCAGAAAATTCGGCCACAGTAATTTATACTGTAACTATCTCGGGACCTACAAATCCTGATGTGGGTAACAAATACAATTTCAACGGAGTTTATAAACCAACTCTAAATTTGATTATGGGATACACCTATGTATTCAATCAGAGCGATTTAACTAATGTTTATTTTCCTAATGCAAACGGCACAACTCTAAATCCTCACCCTTTGCAATTTTCCAGCGATGACCCTAATGGAGAATTGGCTGATGGCACAACATTTAATCAAGAAGTAATTTATAGATTGAATGATGTAACTGTTACCAAAGAAAAATATACCGGAGTATCCTTTAATACTGCTACTAAGCGTGAAGTCTGGATAACAATTACCAGTTCCACACCATCACCGTTATACTACTATTGTGCTAACCATCTGAATATGGGCAGCAGTATAACTACCACAGAACCGGGAGCCGGCGGGTCGTCCGGCAATGTCACCGTATCAGTAGGAGCCAGTGTTCCTGCTGGACCAGTAAATGGTAGTTTATGGCTTAATACCAATAATGGATCACTGTATGTGTATGTTACTGACACAGATGGCAGTCAGTGGATACAACCAGCAGTGCCTTATCCAATTCAGCCAGAAGAAGAACCACAAATTATATTACCCGATCCTTTTGTATTTTCTGTAGCAGCAGATGATTCTACTCAGCGAACGATTTCTTCGGGAAATTTAATTAAATTCATAGGAGCAGGTGGAGTAACTACAGCCAGCGATGCTGACGGTACCATAACAATAACAGGTGGTGGCACTACAGGTAATGTTACATTTTCAACAACAACTATAGATTCCACTGATTCGTCAGCTATAACTTTTACTCCTGCTGTGGTCATGCAATCAGATCTCACAGTAGAGAACGATTTGATAGTAGACAATTTATTGACTGCGAGCAATCTACTATTAACAGGTAATCTAACCACGCAGGGATCGGGCACTCCTGAAATTGTTTCAGACAATGAAATCGAGCTTGATGCAGGTACGAGAGTAGATGTAATAAGAGGTCCAATCCGAATGGCTAGATTTACCAGCGCCAACAGAGATCTCCTAACTGCACAAAACGGAGATATGATTTACAACACAACAACGAATAAGTTTCAAGGCAGAGCTGGTGGATCTTGGGTAGATTTACATTAACGTTGTTATGGAAAACTATTATCAATTAGGCACACATACCGAAGCAGAATGGAATGAATTAAATGCTGAGCTAACTTCAGCAGGTCATGTCAACCAGTCTGTGCCTGTTCGAGAAATAGAATGTGTAGATGATCAATTACATAGCCCTACCCGCGGCACATATCTGTTAACTGATGCAGAAGCAGATGAATTAAGAAACGATCCTAGAATACGATTCATCAATATCGATTATAAAAGGTACGATGAATTTAAGCCTCCCCCAGATGAACTACAGGCTGTACGGCCTGAACTATTATCAAGATACTCCGCCGCGGTAAAAAATTATAGAGAATTCGAGGTATCGAACACACTGGCAGTGTCTCCAAACGCCACAGATGCTAATCGCACAGGATATCAATTGTACAGATGTCAACAAAAATTAGATCCTTGGGTAGACGGGCCTCTAGCGGACAATGCTGTTGTATCCACAAACATATCTCAATATGGCACAGGCAAGCACGTAGATGTTATAGTCGCAGACGAAGGATGTTGGATCGGACACCCAGAATTTCAAAATAACAGTGTATTGATCACCGACGGAACGACTCCTCTACCAAAACCTAATGGATATACTGGTGGCAATGTTTTACCGGGCAACGGAACCTGTGATGTGTTAGATGTAGTTCTAGATGGCCCTTACTATCTAGATCCAGAGTGGTTTGACGCTAGTCCAGGAACTAGATTAACCACACGATGGGACGGAACTATTGTACCGGTAGAGACAGTAGCTAGATCGTGGTGGTCAAATGCAGGACAGAGAAGTTCTAGATTTGCCAACGCAGGTACAGTTTCAATTTCTGCATCATACACGAGAACGAATGTCAGCGGCAATAATACCGTAAGACCTTCGGGCGGTGATGGCGAGCACGGCACACCCTGCGGAGCATTGACCTACGGACGCACACAGGGATGGGCCTACAATGCTAACAAGTGGATGTTAGATCTATACGGATTTTATGGATCTGGGATCGAAGAAGGATTTGATATTCAAAAAATATTTCATCAATTAAAACCCATAAATCCGTTATACGGAACCAAGAATCCTACTATCAGTTCCAACAGTTGGGGATATAGAGCCGATAAGGATCCCGAAGGGTCGACTTACTATTACACACATAGATCAACAAGCAGCCTTTACACTACTGAAACAGGAATAAATTGGTTGAGTCATATGGGCACTCAAGGTGACAGCGGTCGCTGGAAATCAGAAATGAAAACTAATTCGCTGACCACAGCGCAGGATGAACTGATTGCTGCTGGAGTGATTTTTGTTGCAGCATCCGGTAACAGCAATCAAAAACAGGTGAACAGCAGCCATTCAGATTTTAACAATTATATCACTCAACAAGGGACCGGAGGTACCGGATTAGTGTTGACGGGCCTTACCGCTTCAACTACTCCAACCAGCGGCAGCAACGACGACGGATATTGGACTGTGGCTTTAGGATTCAATATCAGTTTTAACGGAACCAGCTATAGCACAGTGTATGTTGGCACCAACGGTTATCTAACATTTGGTGGCGGATCAGCTGCATATAATTCTTTATCAGCATCAAACCCCGCCGCTCCCAAAATCATGATTGGTGCCAGAGACAGTTCAATCCAAAGAATTTATACTGGCACAACAGGTACTACTCCAAATAGAACTTATCGAATACAAGTTGAAGGATCCGTTAGCAGTAGTGGAACCTTGGGTTCTCCAACTAGGGGTTGGGAAGCTGTGTTTTATGAAAATACACCAACCCAGATTGATATACAGATTGGACCAACATTTGGCACCTCACCAAGTGCCGGCCTTAGTGGAATTTATTCTGCCTCAGCACAGCTGACCACTACCGGATCGTTAAGTATATCACCCCTCACTGGCAATCGAATAATCACTGCCGCAGGCACTGCAACCGTTACCAGTATTGCATCTATCTTCGAAGTGGTGGTAGGAAGTTTAGCCAATTCTAGTTTTACAGAGTTTGGTATCGAGGTGTTTGGGACAACTAATAGAAGGGGATTCCCCCAGCAAGGTGGAAAATATACCGATTCTAACAGTACAGTAATTTATCCTGTAATCAATATAGGTGCATTAGATGATGATTTTACATCATCTGTAACTATTGACGGTGGGTTCCACACAAATCTTGGTTCAGGTGCCAACTCTGATGTATTTGCCTTTGCCATACAACCAGATGGCAAGATCTTGATAGGTGGTGCGTTCACCACATTAAATGGAGTTACTCGCAACCGCTTGATGAGATTGAACTCTGACGGCACAGAGGATACTGCGTTCTATACAAATCTTGGCACAGCATTTAATGACACTGTCGAATCTGTTGCCATACAACCAGATGGCAAGATCTTGGTGGGTGGTGCGTTCACCACATTAAATGGAGTTACTCGCAACTCTTTAGTGAGATTGAACTCTGACGGCACAGAGAATTCTGCGTTCTATACAAATCTTGGCACAGCATTTACTAGCACTGTTGTATCTGTCCCCTCGCGCATCGTCGAATCCGTTGCCATACAATCAGATGGCAAGATCTTGGTAGGTGGTGCGTTCAACAGATTAAACGGAGTTACTCGCAACTCTTTAGTGAGATTGAACTCAGACGGCACAGAGGATACTGCGTTCTATACAAATCTTGGCACAGGGTTTAGCAATGGCATCTTCTCCACTAATGGAATATTTGCTATTACCATACAATCAGATGGCAAGATCTTGATAGGTGGTGCGTTTCAGGGACTCAACGGTAATACTCGCAACCGCTTGGTGAGATTGAACGCAGACGGCACAGAGGATACTGCGTTCTACAACAATATTGCTCCGGGAATGAACGCTGCGGTCAATACCGTTGCCATACAATCAGATGGCAAGATCTTGGTAGGTGGTGCATTCACCACCGTCGGATCCAGCGTTCGCAACCGCTTGATGAGATTGAACTCTGACGGCACAGAGGATACTGCGTTCTATACAAATCTACTACCATCAGGGTTTAATAACATCGTCGAATCCGTTGCCATACAATCAGATGGCAAGATCTTGGTAGGTGGGCAGTTTACCCAACTAACAACGTCGCCGGTGAAAAATCGCAACCGCTTGATGAGATTGAACTCTGACGGCACAGAGGATACTGCGTTCTACACAGTTCTTGGCACAGCATTTAATGGCATCGTCGAATCTGTTGCCATACAATCAGATGGCAGTATCTTGATAGGTGGTGCGTTCACCACATTAAATGGAGTTACTCGCAACCGCTTGGCAAGGTTAGGCAATTCTCCTCAAGAAGTCAAAGTATCATATAGCGATAGGGGAAACAGCATAGATGTGTATGCTCCAGCCGACGGAACTCTGGCAGCTAATAAATCCTATACCAACGAAGGGCCGAGGCCAGATACCTATTCTGGATTTACCTACAACAGTGGCATTGCCTACGACTGCGCCTTTGGCGGAACCAGTGCTGCTTGTCCAGTTGCTGCAGGATTTTTAGCCACTGTAATGGAATTTAACAGAGATTGGACCTGGGCGGAAATCAAAGCATGGCTAGAGTCTTTAGAAACACAGGACGCTGCTGATTTTTATTTTGG